>TARA_R100000656_G_scaffold21836_1_pt1 | contig 172464 bp, 149 predicted proteins | sample TARA_R100000656 | Tara Oceans TARA_R100000656 (sample SAMEA2622517) | marine metagenome | biome: marine biome (ENVO:00000447); feature: mesopelagic zone (ENVO:00000213); material: "saline water (ENVO:00002010), including plankton (ENVO:xxxxxxxx)" | depth 350 m
TTTTAAATTGTCGTTAGTGGGTCAGTTTTACATTGCCGGTGACAATAACCAGTGTTTTACAGACAACGAGTTTTAAAAAGGCGGTGAAAAAACTGCACCAGAATCAAAAGAAGGATTTAGACAAAGCCGTCAAAGAACTAATTGATAATCCGCTACTGGGTGAGCAAAAGAAAGGTGATTTGTCATTTTTACGGGTTCACAAGTTTAATATGGTAAAGCAACTTACGCTTCTCGGTTATAGCTATGAAGATGGCACCGTCACATTAGAGCTGATTGCGCTTGGTTCTCATGAGAACTTTTATCGCGATATAAAAAAGGTATTTTGAGTAATTGCGGATAACGCCCAGAAGCATGCTTAGCAACAACACAACCAATCGCATTATTTAGCCATCTAAACGTATAGAAGTTGACATTGCCAGTGGTTTTACGCAACATAGCCGCTATGTCAGTTAACCGGGTGTGGCTATGCCTATTAAAGTAATCGATCAGTTGCCGGCGGTAGAAGCGCTGTCGGCCGAAAATGTGTTTGTCATGACCGAGAGCCGGGCGCAGTCGCAGGATATCCGGCCAATGAAAATTGCCATTTTAAACCTGATGCCGAATAAAATTGCCACTGAGGTACAGCTGCTGCGCTTGCTGGCCAATAGCCCGTTGCAGGTGGATGTCGATTTATTGCGGATTGATGATCATGTCAGCAAGAACACCCCACCGAGCCATTTAAACTGCTTTTACCGTTATTTCTCAGAAGTACAGCAGCAAAAGTACGATGGTTTAATTATTACCGGCGCGCCGCTGGGACTGGTGGATTACGAAGATGTTACCTACTGGAATCAGTTTGGCGATATTCTGCGCTGGGCCGATAACAATGTAACCTCGACCTTATTTTTATGCTGGGCCGCCCATGCCGCGTTGTATCAATACTATGGTTTGCAACGGGAAATTCGCGGCGAAAAATTATCCGGTGTTTACTGGCAGCAGGTTACCCAGCCACTGTGCCCGTTGGTGCGCGGCTTTGATGATCAGTTTTTAGTACCGCATTCACGTTATGCCCAGGTGCCAGAACAGCGTTACCAGCAGCATGACGATTTACATATTCTGGCGCAGGCCGATGTTACCGGCGCTTATTTGTTGCAGAACAGCAGTGGTAGCCGGGTGTTTGTTACCGGCCACCCGGAATACGATTTAACCACGCTGGATGAAGAGTATCAGCGTGACCTGGCCGCTGGCGCCGCGCCTAAGCTGCCGGAGAACTATTACCGCAATAACGACCCGTTGCAGGGACCGCAAAAATTGTGGCAAAGCCATGCCTTTTTACTGTTCAGCAACTGGCTGAACTATTATGTGTATCAGGCCACGCCGTTTGAATTAAATCAGATTGGCCACAGCGTATAAACTATACCGGGCCTACGCCCGATAGCATTATAAAGAGCATGTTATGAACGCAAGACTGACCCCGGACCATTTTCGTAAGTTGCTCGCTGAGCGCATTTTTATTCTTGATGGCGCTATGGGCACGATGATCCAGCAGCACCGGCTGGAAGAAGCCGATTATCGCGGCAGCGAATTTGCCAACTGGCCGAGTGATGTTAAAGGCAACAACGATTTACTGGTGCTGACCCAGCCGGACTTAATTGCCGATATTCACCGCCAGTATCTGCTGGCCGGCGCTGATATTGTAGAAACCAACAGTTTTAATGCCACCAGCATAGCGATGGCAGATTACCAGATGGAAGGCTTGTCAGCGCGGATTAACCGTGAAGCGGCGGCGCTGGCCCGCAAAGTTTGCGACGAGATAACCGCGCTTGAACCGCACAAGCCGCGCTTTGTGGCCGGGGTGCTGGGCCCCACTAACCGCACTGCCTCGATATCGCCCGATGTAAATGACCCGGGCTTTCGCAATGTCAGCTTTGATGAGTTAGTAAATGCTTACACTGAATCAACCCATGCGCTTATCGAAGGTGGCGCCGACATTATTATGCTGGAAACCATTTTTGATACCTTAAACGCCAAGGCGGCTGCTTTTGCCGTGCTGCAGGTGTTTGATGAAGTGGGCTTTAAACTGCCGGTAATGATCTCCGGTACCATCACCGATGCGTCCGGCCGGACCTTATCGGGCCAGACAACCGAGGCGTTTTATCATAGCCTGGCCCATATTGAGCCGGTGTGTTTTGGCCTTAACTGTGCGCTTGGGCCGGATTTATTGCGCCCTTATGTCGAAACCTTGTCGGGTATATCTGAAGCTTATGTCTCGGTGCACCCCAATGCCGGCCTGCCCAATGAGTTTGGCGAATATGATTTAGGCGCTGAAGAGATGGCAGCAGAAATTGCCGATTGGGCCGCGCAGGGTTTTTTAAATATTGTCGGCGGCTGCTGTGGCACTACGCCCGAGCATATTAAAGCGATTTATGATGCGGTAAAACAGGCGCCGGCCCGCCAGCCGAAGGCGCCGGGCCACAGTTTTCATTTAGCCGGCCTTGAAGCCTTTTCTCTGGAGTGGTAATGCAGCAACAGGCCCGATTTATTAACGTAGGCGAGCGGACCAATGTCACCGGCTCGGCCAGGTTTAAAAAGCTGATTTTAAACGGCGACTATGAGGCGGCGCTTGATGTCGCCCGCCAGCAGGTGGAGAACGGCGCGCAGATTATTGATATCAACATGGATGAGGCCATGCTCGACAGCAAAGCGGCCATGGTGCGCTATTTAACCTTGCTGGCCTCTGAACCGGATATTTCCCGGGTGCCGATTATGGTCGACTCATCAAAATGGGAAGTGATTGAAGCGGCGCTGAAATGCATTCAGGGCAAGGCAGTGGTTAACTCTATTTCGCTAAAAGAAGGCGAAAGCCCGTTTTTACAGCAGGCACGGTTACTGCGCCGTTATGGCGCTGCGGTAGTGGTAATGGCCTTTGATGAGCAGGGCCAGGCCGATACCAAAACCCGTAAAGTCGAAATATGTCAGCGTGCTTATAAAATTCTGACTGAGCAGATAGGTTTTCCGCCACAAGACATTATTTTTGACCCGAATATCTTTGCGGTCGCCACCGGCATAGAAGAGCACAATAACTACGCGGTCGATTTTATTGAAGCCACCCGCGAGATAAAACGCCTATGCCCGCATGCGAAAATTTCCGGCGGTGTCTCTAACGTGTCATTCTCGTTTCGCGGCAATGACGCCGTGCGCGAGGCTATTCACTCCGTCTTTTTATACCATGCCATCGCAGCTGGCATGGATATGGGTATTGTTAATGCCGGCCAGCTTACCGTCTATGACGATATTCCGCCGCTGTTAAAGGAGCGGGTAGAGGATGTTATTCTCAACCGGCGGGACGATGCCACCGAACGGCTGCTGGAAATTGCTGCCCAGTTTAAAGGTGATGGCAGCGTTGCGGAGAAGATGGATGATGCCTGGCGCAGCCTGCCGGTCAATAAACGGCTGGAACATGCCTTAGTAAAAGGCATTACCGACTTTATCGAATCGGACACCGAAGAAGCACGGCATCAGGCAGCAAAACCGCTGCACGTGATTGAAGGGCCGTTAATGGACGGTATGAATGTGGTCGGCGACTTATTTGGCGAAGGCAAAATGTTCCTGCCGCAGGTGGTAAAATCGGCCCGGGTAATGAAAAAAGCGGTCGCCTATTTACAGCCCTTTATTGAGCAGGAAAAAGAAGGCGGTCGCGCCCAGGGCAAGGTGCTGCTGGCGACAGTAAAAGGCGATGTGCACGATATTGGCAAAAATATTGTCGGGGTGGTGCTGCAGTGTAATAACTTTGAAGTGATTGACTTAGGCGTGATGGTGCCGTGCGCTGAACTGCTCAGGGTAGCGAAAGAGCGTGAGGTTGATGTAATTGGTTTATCAGGCCTTATCACCCCATCGCTGGATGAAATGGTTCATGTCGCCAAAGAGATGACCCGTTTGGGCTTTACCCAGCCATTGTTAATTGGCGGTGCCACCACCTCAAAAGCGCATACTGCGGTAAAAATAGAGCCCAATTACGCCAACGGCGTGGTGTATGTGCCTAATGCCTCGCGCAGCGTGTCAGTGGTGCAGTCATTAATTACCCCGGACAGCAAAGCCGATTACCTGGCTCGGATAAAAAACGAATATGTGGTGGCGCGTGAGCAGCACGCCCGCGCCCGACCCGGCGAGAAGCTATTAAGTCTGGCTGCAGCAACAGCCAATAAATTTCCGCTTGATTTAAGCAAGGTGGCACCGGCACCGAAGCAGCCCGGGGTGCATTTATGGCAGGATGTGGACTTAAACCTGCTGCGTGACTATATCGACTGGACGCCGTTCTTTTTAACCTGGCAGTTATCGGGCAAATACCCAGCCATTTTAAACCATGCCGAAGTGGGCATGGAGGCCCGCCGAGTATTTAAAGATGCTAACGCCATCCTCGATACCATGATTAACGATGGCCATGTTAAAGGCAAAGCGGTATTTGGTTTATTTCCGGCCAACAGTGACGGTGACGATATTGTGGTGTACACCGACGAATCGCGACAGGTCGAAAAAGCCCGTTTATATAATCTTCGCCAGCAATTACAGCTTAGAAACAATGCGCCTAATTGCAGCCTGGCTGATTTTATTGCCCCGGTTGATAGTGGCGTTAACGATTATATTGGCGCTTTTGCTGTTAGCACCGGTTTTGGCGCTGATGAATTTGCCGCCAAATTTGCCGCAGAGCATGACGATTACAACAGCATTATGGTCAAAGCACTGGCTGACCGCTTAGCGGAAGCCCTGGCCGAATACCTGCATTTAAAAGTGCGACGGGAGTACTGGGGTTATGCCGCCACTGAAGATTTAAACAATGAGCAGTTAATCCGTGAGCTGTATCAGGGAATAAGGCCCGCACCGGGCTATCCGGCCTGCCCGGAGCATACCGAAAAAGGCACGTTATGGCAGCTGCTGGACGTTGAAGCGCAAACCGGTATTACCCTTACCGAAAGCTACGCCATGTGGCCGGGTGCCGCGGTAAGCGGCTGGTATTTTGGCCACCCGGACAGCAAGTACTTTGCGGTCAGTAAAATTGCTGAAGATCAGCTAAACGAATATGCCGCCAAAAAGGGCTGGAGTCGCACTGAAGCAGAAAGCTGGCTGGCACCCAATATTCGCTGAGCGGCACTGCACTGTTGGCAGTAGCGGCTTGCCGGCAGTGGTGACGCCGGCTTCGCTTTACGGCAATAGCTGCTGCAGGGTAGCGGCCAGCGCTGCCAATTCTATCGGTTTGATCAGGGTAGTATTAAAGCCACTTTGCTCGATCTGACTGAGCAGTTCTGCCGAATTATGGGCAGTCAGGGCGATTACTGGTACCTTGTTCAGCGCTGCTTGTTGCCGGATTGCTTTAAGCGTAGCGAAGCCGTTGAGGCCGGGCATTTCAATGTCCAGTAAAATAACAGCCGGACGATGCTGCTCCAGCCAGTCCAGTGCCTGCTGGCCACTGCTTTGCACATGCGCCAGATAGCCGAGTTTTTCCAGCATTAGCTTCAGCAGATTCTGATTAAAATAATTGTCATCGACCACCAGGATCTGTCGCGGTTGCGGTTCAGGTTGCGGCTCTGATTGTTGCTTATTTTGAAGGCCAGGGCTGAATTCGGGCTCTGGCGACGCTGCTGAGCCAGCCAGCTGCTGGCGTTTGGCCACCGGCAGCAGCAGGCTGAAGCTGAACGTGCTGCCAACGCCGGGCTGGCTGGTTAACTGCAATTCTGATCCCATCAGGCTTACCAGGCGCTGGCAGATTGTCAGGCCCAGGCCGGTACCGCCATATTTGCGGCTGACAGAATTATCGGCTTGCTGAAAAGGCTGAAATAACTGAGCCTGAGTAGCGCCATCGATACCAATGCCGGTGTCGCTTATGGAAAAAAGCAGCTGCTCAGCGCTTTGGGCGCTGATTTGCAGTTTAATGTCACCTTTTTCAGTGAATTTGATGGCGTTACTTAGTAAATTCATCAGTACCTGACTTAACCGCAGTGGATCGCCGCTGCGCCAGTCTGCAATATCGTCAGCCAGCAGGCGCTGATATCTGAGGCCTTTGGCCGCGATCTGATTACTGAACAGGTCTTCAACCTGGCCGAGGGTAGCACGCAATGAAAATTCGGTTTGCTCCAGGACCAGTTTACCCGCCTCAATTTTCGAGAAATCCAGAATATCATTGATAATACTGAGCAAAATTTTTCCGGCGGCACGAATTCTAACCAGATATTGCTGTTTGTGCTCTACTGCTGCGGTTGCTTCTGCCAGTTCAGCAAAACCCAGTACAGCATTAAGCGGGGTGCGCAGTTCATGGCTCATATTCGCCAGGAACTGGGTTTTGGCCATGGTGGCGCTTTCAGCCGTCTCCCGTGCGTGTTGTAACTGCTGCATGGTTTGCTCCAGGTGTTCTGTGCGCAACGCCACCTGCTGGCTAAGCCTCTGTTGTTCTACAATGGCGCTGTGCATTCGCCATCTGTGTAGCAAATACAATAAGCTTACAATCAACAGCAGATAAACGAGTAACATACCCCAGTGCCAGTACCAGGGGCTGGCTATCTGAAAATGCATACTATCGGCAGTGCTAATCTGGCCTGACACGTTTCTGGCTCTGAGCTGAAACTGATAGTAGCCACTTTTCAGGTTGGTGTATTCACGATAATGCTCCTGGCGCCAGCTGGACCACTGGTCGTCATGGCCAACCAGTCGCACCTGCAATTGATCGGGCTGCAGTGGATTGTAATTGGGGCTGCTGAACTGAAAACGTAAATTCCGTTGGTCGCTGTTTAACGCGATCAATTCGGGCAATTTTCCGCCATTGTAAATAAGCTGATGCTGATCGACCAAAACTTTTCGTAGTAGCGGAGGTTTAGGCTGATGTTGCTGATACTGATCATCGGCAAACCGGAAAACCCCCTCAGCACCGCCAAACCAGATCAGCGGCCATTCAACCAGCATGGTATCCAGCGGAATATCAGATAGTGGTTGTAATGCATTGTCATGCCATTGATAGCTGCCGTTGCCGTCAGGAATAGCGACCCCCGCTGAACGGGTGCCACTAATATTATCCCATAACAACATCCAGATCCTGCCCTGAGTGTCAGCAATGGGGTGACGGACCCATGGCTGCTCCTGACTGAATAAGGCGCTAAAAGGCTTAGCCAGTTCGAACTGTTGTAACCCTGGCGTGTAACTTAGAATGCCACTGACTGAGGCGATAAAAAGCTGGTGATCAAAAAGATGAACAGAATTTCTGTTCAGGCTGGGCAAACCATGATCTTTAGTAAAACGCGTTATTGCCAGCGGCAGTGACGCACCACCTTGCCAGGATGCTGGTAAGTGTAAGCGATAAACACCATGGGCCAGGGTGCCCAGCCAGAGCTGACCGTTTTCCATTTCGACGATGCTGTTTAAGTTACCCTCGACCCCTGGCACCCGACCTTCATCCTGCCATTTACCGTTAACAAAACGCATTGTTGCCAGGCCATCTTGCAGGCCGACATAAACCCGGTGGGGATCGCGCGTTGATACCTGTAAAACTTTGCTGGCCTGAACCGAGGGCCTGATAAGCGTCAATTGTTCATCTGCCAGCTGAAAAACGCCGTCATTGTTGGCAATTAGCAGGCGCTGTTGAAATTCAGCAAAGCCCCAGGTTTGCTTTTGTAGCGGCGCGAGCTGAACAAATTGGCCGCTGCCATCTTGTTGTGCCTGTAGGCGGAATAAGCCCAGGCTGGTACCGGCGTAAAGTTGCTGCTGATAACGGGTCAGCGCCAGCACATTGCCCGCCAGGCCGCTGGCGCCATGATGTGCGGTGATCGCCGAATGTAGTGCAATCCTTGATAAACCATGATCTAACCCCAGCCAGAGTCCGCCCTGATGATCCTGATATAAGGCTCTGACATTCTGATCAAGCAAACCAGAATTGCGATTGTAGTGACCAACCAGTTTGCCTTGCCGGTTCAGCAGGTAAACCCCGTTTTTTACCGTGCCCAGGGCAATATCGCCATTTTGCAGAGTCAGGCCTGAATATAGTACTGCCTGCTTTAACTGCTGATCGTAAGGGGTTGGAAACCGGTGTACTCCGTTGTCGTCAATTAAATACAAACCCGTTTCCCGACTACCAGCCAGTAAGGTGTTATCTGAGAAAGATTCGAGCACAAAAATACTTTCATCGGCGAAATGCTCGCCGCCGGGAACCAACTGAAAATGTCCCTGCGTCAACACCAGCAACCCCGTGCCTTGTTCCCTGATGTAAAGTCGTTGATTAACCCAGAATGCTTTTAAAAAACTGCTGTTGCTGCGCCATACTTCTATTTTTTCATGGCGTAGCCGGAAAACGTAATCGCGACTGGCAAAATAAACGCTGTCGTTGCTGACAAAAGTTTGTCTGACATCCCGGAAATCGCGAAAGCTGGCTGGCACCAAATGTAGTAAAGAATGATAGCGGGATTGTCCTTCACTGTGATCGATATAACCGATATCGCCCTTCGCGCCAACATAAATCCGGCCATCGGCAGACAAAGCAAGCGAGCGGGCAACCGATTTGTTGCCGGTTTGCATGATCCGCCAGTTCTGGCCATCATACTCGAGCACGCCGACATTGTTGCCGACATACATTACCCCACGTTGATCTTGCAGTAACGCCCAATTTTGGGTGCCGGCATGATAATCTTTTGGTTTCAGGTTATGCAGCATCGGCATACCATGCTCAAATGTATTAGCCGGTGCCGGTATTGGCGCCAGCACAACGATTATGAGCAACGTAATCCGGACCAGTAAGCTGTAGCTCTGGTCAGGAAACCACCTAAAGTCGGGCACTGTGAACTCCATTTCTTAGCCGCTGCTGTCGTACTGACAAGCAGGCTATCTTAACCGGAGAATTCTGCCGAGCCAAGTATTCTGGCATGATCAAGCTGATCAAATAAGTTCTTTCAGTTTACAGAAAAGACGTTATGCTCATTAAAACATTAGGTAAGGGGTGCGCCTGTGCGACTGAATTGGATCCTGGTCTTGTTGCTCGTGGCTGCGCAAGGTGTACTGGCAGCCGCGCCCCTTACGGTGCTGGTAGGCCAGCAAAAGCCTCCATACATTAATACGGCGAATATTTCTGGTTACGAGGTAGACCTGCTGGCCGAGGTGGTCAGCAGAATGGGCTACGAGCCGGTATTTTTATTTGTTCCTAATGCCAGGATTAAACCATTGCTGTTGCAGGGCGAGGGCGATATTGCCAGTTTACAACCTGTTACCAATGGTGAAGCAGACTTGTTTTACTCGAACCCTTACATTCGTTATCAGAACATTGCGATCAGTCTGGCAAAAAATCAATTGGCAATTAACCAAAGCAGTGATTTGGCCCGTTACTCGGTACTTGCTTTTCAGAATGCTCGCCTGGTCCTGGGGCCGGATTATACCGATATGGCCAGAATCTCAGACGACTACCGTGAGACGGTCGATCAGCAAGCGCAACTGACCATGCTATTGTCGCAACGGGTGCAGGTGGTGGTTATGGATCGAAATATTTTCAATTATTACCGCTTGCAGCACGATAATGCCGAAGACATGGCTATGCATCCATTATTTAATAACACGGCTTATCGGGCGGCATTCCGGGATGCTAAGCTGCAACGTGCTTTTGACCGGGCCCTGCTCAGTGTGATGCTGGATAGCTGGTATCAACGATTGCAGCGCAAATATTTTGGTGAGGAAAACCAAAGTCTGCAACACCGCTTATTATGCACTGATAGCTAGAGTGTTTTGGTTTTGTCATCCCGCAATAATTTGTCCAGATAACCCATGGCAAAAGCAGACAACACAAAAGTAATGTGAATAAGTAAATACCATTGTATTTTGTCATTTTCGATGACTTCAGTATTCATAAACACTTTTAGTAAGTGAATAGACGAAATGGCCACAATCGAGGCAGCCACTTTATTTTTCAGCGAACCCGCGTCAAGTTTACCTAACCAGCTTAACTTATCGTCATTGCCTTCTAAATCCAGCCTTGATACGAAGTTTTCATACCCGGAAAACATCACCATAACCAACAGGCCGCCAACCAGTGCAATATCAATTAACGACAGCACTACCAAAATCAGCTCGACCTCTTTCATGCTGAAAATAATAGGGATGATATGAATAATTTCCTGAAAAAACTTAATTGCCAGCGCCATTAGTGCCAGACTTAGCCCCAGATAAATTGGTGCCATAATCCAGCGGGCAGAATAAATAAGGTTTTCAACAAACTTTTCCATAGTAACGCCTCAATAGAATGAAGTTGCTATTATGCGGTCCGGTCGCAGCAAAGCAAGCCCGGTTGCCTGGCATTTGCAATATTTCTGCCGCAGATGCTGAAATTAATCGCAGCTCTCTTATTTTAAGCGGTTTTGCAGTATGATAGCGGGCTTTAATGGAAGCATGAGTTTTAGGTGCAGGCAAGAGGTAGATGTGGAAAAACCGTTTCAACTGAAACTGATTATCAGAAGGGTCAGCACCACTTCATCGCTGCGATGGTTAGCTGGTGCCTGGCAGCTGTTTAAAAAAGCGCCAATAGTGTTTATGGCAATGTTTTTACTGACCGCCTGCCTGGGTTTCTTATTGCAACTGAATCAGCTGTCGGCGATCGTTTGGGTATTTCTGAATCCGTTTTTAACGGCCGGATTCTATAAAGCCATTGTTGGCATCCAGCACCAGCAAAACGTGACAGTTGACTGGGTTTTTAAGCCGTTAGCTGAGCCCCAATGCCGCTTAATTCTGTTAGCGATAGGCGCCCTTAAAGTATTGTTGCTAACACCTTTAATCAGTTTTCAACAAAAACTGCTGCTACCGATGTCTGCTGCCATCGAGAACCAGAGCACAGCTGATATCAGCATTAGCTGGCAATTGCTGTTATTAGTGGCGTTGTTTTCACTGGTGTTTATGCTATTTGCTTATGCGGTAGCCATCGCTTACTTTTTAAAAGAACAACGTATTCTGGCCGTGGTGCAAACCAGCTTTATTGCCTGTTGGCGTAATGTCTCGGCGTTGCTTATTTTCGGGTTGCTGAGCATGGCGCTGGTACTGCTAACCTTGCCAACGTTTTTTATTGGCTTAATTGTGGTGTTACCGCTATTGAACATTGCCTTCTTTTTATCTTTCAACGATGTATTTGCGTTGCAGGTAAAATTGCCTGATGACGGCGTATTAGAGGTGTAGCCATGGCTGAACTCGCTGAGCTGAAGAAAAACGCATTAAACTGGCTTAGCCGGCGGGACTACAGTGAAGCTCAGTTGAGTCAGAAATTGCGCCAGAAAGGGGCGTTACCAGAGCAGTTAACCGCCATTATAGACTGGTGCAAAGCACAACAGTACCTTGATGAAAGCCGGTATTTAAGTATGCTGGTACGAAACAGGGCACGGCAGGGGTATGGTTATAATTACCTGTTGCAGGAATGCCGGGCGCAAAAAATCAGTGCGCAGCAGCTAAATGATTGTCTGCAATCGCTGGCAATTGACTGGTGGGCCCTGGCTAGCGCTGCATATCAGAAAAAATATGGCGACAGCCCGATAAGTGATTATAAAGAAAAAACGAAACGGATGGCCTTTTTGCAACGTCGGGGTTTTAGTGGCGAGCAAATAAAGGCAGTATTTACTGAATTAACAAACCAACCTAACCGGACAGGATAGTTTCATGACGATGACTTCGGCCAAGATCAGGCAGGCTTTTTTCGATTATTTTGCCAGCAAACAACATCAGGTAGTTGCCAGCAGTTCGCTGATCCCGGGCAATGACGCGACCTTATTGTTCACGAACGCCGGAATGGTGCAATTTAAAGATGTGTTTTTAGGCCAGGACAAGCGCAGTTACAGCCGGGCAGTGTCTGCCCAGCGCTGTGTGCGGGCTGGCGGTAAACATAATGATTTGGAAAATGTCGGTTATACCGCGCGCCATCATACTTTCTTTGAAATGCTGGGTAACTTCAGCTTCGGGGATTATTTTAAGCGCGAAGCTATTGGTTATGCCTGGCAGTTTTTAACCGAAGTAGCAAAACTACCCAAAGAAAAGTTGCTGGTTACGGTGTATGCCACTGATGATGAAGCTTACGATATCTGGCTGAACGAAATTGGGGTGCCGGCTGCGCGAATCGTCCGGATTGGTGATAACAAAGGTGCGCCTTATGCCTCAGATAATTTCTGGGCAATGGGGGATACCGGACCTTGCGGCCCCTGCACTGAAATTTTTTATGACCATGGTGAACATATCTGGGGTGGGCCACCGGGTTCGCCGGAAGAAGATGGTGATCGTTTTATCGAGATCTGGAATATCGTCTTTATGCAATTTAACCGCCAGACCAGCGGCGAAATGCAACCGCTGGCTAAACCGAGTATTGATACCGGTATGGGTTTAGAGCGGATTGCGGCAATTCTGCAGGGCGTGCACAGTAACTATGAAATTGATACCTTTGCCGCGCTGATCAAAGCCGCCGCAGAGATTACCGGTGCCACCGATTTAAGCGATAAATCGCTGCGGGTCGTCAGTGACCATATCCGCAGTTGTGCATTTTTAATTGTTGATGGTGTGTTGCCGGCTAATGAGGGCAGGGGCTATGTATTGCGCCGGATTATTCGCCGGGCAGTGCGTCACGGTAATAAGCTTGGCGCAACGGGCCCGTTTTTCTATAAGTTAGTCAGCGCTTTGGTAGCGCAAATGGGCGAAGCTTATCCTGAACTTGCCGAAAAACAGGCAGTTATTGAAAAAGCGCTGCGCCTGGAAGAAGAACAATTTGGTAAAACCCTGGAACGCGGTCTGACTATTCTGGATGACGAGCTGGCCAATTTGACCGGCACCGTGATCCCGGGCGATGTCGTATTTAAGTTATACGATACTTATGGTTTTCCGGTCGATTTAACCAATGATGTGGCGCGCGAGCGCGATTTGAGCATAGATGAGGCGGGTTTTGAAGCAGCAATGGCCGCCCAGCGCAAGCGGGCGCAGCAGGCGTCTAATTTCGGTGCTGATTATAATGCAAGCTTAAGCTCGCATCAGCAAACGGCCTTTACCGGCTATGAGCATGAATTTGGCGATGCCACTGTGGTGGAAATTTTCAGTGAAGGCCAGGCGGTTGACAGTCTTCCTGCCGGCGCCAGTGGCTTAGTGGTGCTGGATCAAACCCCGTTTTATGCTGAATCAGGCGGCCAGATGGGTGATAGCGGTAAGCTGCTACTGGCCAAGGGGGGCGAGTTCGAAGTGGCAGACACTATCAAGCTGAGCAAAGCGTTCGCTCATCAGGGCCAGGCCAAAGCTGATATCCAGGTCGGCGATAAAGTTGCCGCCAGGATTGACAGTGAGCGCCGGGCGGCGATTAAACAAAATCACTCGGCTACCCATTTATTACATGCTGCGCTGCGCCAGATATTGGGTGAGCATGTTACCCAGAAAGGCTCTCTGGTTGGGCCGGATAGGTTGCGCTTTGATTTCAGTCACTTTGAAGCGGTTACGGCCGGCGAGCTACAGCAAATTGAACTGCTGGTGAACCAGCAAATTCAGCTGAACAACGCGCTGCAAACCCGGTTAATGCCGGTAGAGCAAGCAAAAGCCGCTGGCGCTATGGCGTTGTTCGGCGAAAAATACGATGAAGAAGTCCGGGTGCTGACGATGGGCGATTTCTCGATTGAGCTGTGCGGTGGCACGCATGTCAGCCGGACCGGTGATATCGGGCTGTTTAAAATTGTGGCCGAGGCCGGTATTGCCTCTGGGATCCGCCGGATTGAAGCTGTCAGCGGTAACGGGGCGCTGCAGTATATTCAACAGCTGGAGCAGCAGGCGGCACAGGCTGCTGCGCTGTTAAGAGGCGATGTGTTCAGTTTGGCCGATAAAGTGCAGCAAGCGCTGGATAAAAGCCGGGCGCTGGAAAAAGATGTTGAACAACTGAAAGCGAAGCTGGCCAGTCAGGCAGGATCGTCACTGGAAAGCCAGGTACAGCAGATAGCAGGCGTTAATGTGTTAATCAGCGCTGTTGAGCAGGCTGATCCGAAAAGCTTAAGAACCATGCTTGATGAGCTGAAAAATAAACTGAGCCCGGCGGTTATTCTGCTGGCTACCGTGAATGATGCTAAAGTTAGTTTAATAGCGGGTGTCAGTAGCGAGCTGACCGCTAAGGTTCATGCCGGGCAACTGGTTGCCTGGGCGGCACAGCAACTTGGCGGCAAAGGCGGTGGCAGACCTGATATGGCCCAGGCCGGCGGGACTGATGCCAGTGCGTTACCCGCTGTGCTTAGCAGTGCTCAGTCACATATCAGCGAGCAACTGAACAGCTGATCGCCCAAGGCGATTGCGGCGTAAAAATAGCAAAGCGCCGCTTTGCCGTCTTAAAGCTGTGTTATATCGCGAAATTACCCGGGCCGGTAGCAAAGTTGCTACACTCTGCTAAGAACAGGTCCGGGCTGTTTTATAAATATCAGGAGTTGGCTTTTCAAGCAGGGGCCAGCTGAGTTACTATACGGCGTTTTATCGAAAACAACGGTGAAAGGTCACTGTAAACGCAAGGAAAAGGAGCAAGCGAATGCTAATTCTTACCCGTAGGGTTGGTGAGACTCTGATGATCGGTGACGAAGTCACTGTGACCGTGTTAGGGGTGAAAGGAAATCAGGTTCGGATTGGAGTTAACGCACCAAAGGAAGTGTCTGTCCATCGTGAAGAAATTTATATGCGGATCCAGGCAGAAAAAGATACCTCTGGTGGTGACTTTAACGAAACCAATTAAAAAAATACCGGCAGGATGCTGGTAGCCAAAAACAGCCTGTTTTAATCAATAGCCGGTAAATATTGAGCGAATTGTTTAAAAGGTCGGCAAACAGACTTTACTGTCCTAAAAATTGTTTGACTTATTTTCCTGAGACATTAATATACACGCCGCAACACAGAGCGGAGAAATGGCCGAGTGGCTGAAGGCGCACCCCTGCTAAGGGTGTATAGGGGAAACTCTATCGAGGGTTCGAATCCCTCTTTCTCCGCCATTTTTTTATAGAGCGGACGCATAGCTCAGCTGGATAGAGTACTCGGCTACGAACCGAGCGGTCGGAGGTTCGAATCCTCCTGCGTCCACCATATACGAACAACCCGCTACGGCTAACGCCTTAGCGGGTTTTTTTATACTCACATTATGCTGCCTGACGCAGGTGGTTGAGAAGCTCCGTAAGGTTCGACCAATTTGCCGGGAGCAAATTGGCACAGCTTCAGCTGGCCCGAAGGGCAGGCGGCAGGATAGCCGCCTGCAATCCTCCTGCGTCCACCATATACGAAGAACCCGCTACGGCTAACGCCTTAGCGGGTTTTTTCTTTTCGTTCAGCCTCTGCTTATCTGCAAAGTGTTATATACTGCTGATTATATAAGGTAACTTTGTCACACTATTACCTTTAACACAGCAGCTCAGGGTAACCCGTGAACACAACTGCCACCTTATCAGCACGTCAGACCCATTGTCCGGATCAGGTAGCAGATCCGCGGCAGGACGAGCTGGTTTTGTGTCCACATTGTGATTTACTGCAGTATCTGCCCGTTTTGGCAGCGGGTGAACAAGCGCATTGTCTGCGGTGCCAGCATCAGCTGGATGCCCGTCAACCTAATCCGATTCTGCGCCCGGCGCTGTACGCGGCGTCAGCGTTGTTGATGTTGTTACTCGCTAACTTGTTTCCCTTTGTCAGTATGGCGCTGGCCGGTAATCGCAGTGAAATTCATTTTTTTGATACCTCAGCGGTGCTTTTTACCGAGTACCAGCAAGTATTGGCCATATTAATCTGGCTATTTATTCAGGCGGTTCCAGCCTTTTGTATGCTGGCAATTATCTATCTGAAACTTGGTATGCGTTATCATTTACCTGCCCGTATCTGGGTAGCCAGGGTGCTTTTTATGCTCAAACCCTGGAGTATGGTTGATATATTTCTGATGGGCTTGTTAATTAGCTTTGTGAAGCTGGTGGCGACGGCAGAAATTTCGCTGGGGATGAGCTTCTGGGCTTTTTGTCTGTTTTGTTTATTACATTTGCGGACTTTTCAGGTGCTGGATCGCCATGCGCTGTGGGCCAGTATCGCACCCAGTCCGCAACCTGATACAGAAGTCACTGCGGGCAGCACGGGTTTGGACCAGCAGTTGAAACTATGTCATTGTTGTACCGCGGTGGTGCCGCTGCGCCAACGCCATTGTAGCCGTTGTCACACTAAGGTAACCGCTCGCTTGCCAGCCAGTATACAGAAAACTCTGGCCTTACTTATTACAGCCTGCGTGCTTTATATACCGGCCAATATGTTACCGATAATGCGCACTGTGTCATTTGGCGATGTTACGGATTCAACGATAATTAGCGGTTTTTTTATGATGTGGCAGGATGGCGAATATCCGGTAGCGATTATTATCTTTCTGGCCAGTGTGGTTATTCCAATTATTAAAATAGTTCTGATGTTCTGGCTGTGTTACCTGGCGGCTAAGCCCAGGCATGCTGGCGCAAAACATAGTGGTAATATCTACCGGTTGGTTGACTGGGTTGGCCGCTGGTCGATGGTAGATGTGCTCGTAGTAGCGTTTATGGCGGCATTGGTGCGCTTTGGCTTGCTGGCCAGTGTTTATCCGGGTATTGGCGCGCTGGTATTTGCAGCGGTAGTGATTACTACCATGCTGGCAGCGGTAAGTTTTGATCCCCGCTTGTTATGGGATAATCAGCAGCCGGCGGCGAAAGCCGTCCAATATAGACAAGCAGAAGGAAAGATAAAGTGACTGAGTCGGCACAGGTTAAGGCTAATGTCAGGGTTATTAAACAGTGGTCCCCTATCTGGGTGGTGCCGATAGCGGCAGTATTAATTGGTCTGTGGATGTTGTTTAGTCACTTTCAGCATCAGGGGGTAATGTTACTGCTGATTGCTGAAGATGCCGAAGGGATCGTGGCGGGTAAAACGCAGATCAAGAATCGGAGTGTCGATGTCGGCCAGGTAGTGTCGGTTGAATTAAGCGAAGATTTAACCCAGGTTTTAATCCAGGCCAGGATGAAACCGAATATGTCGCCGCTGCTCAATGCAGGTTCACAATTCTGGGTAGTAAAGCCTCAGGTTGGGCGCGGCGGAGTCACCGGGCTCAATACCTTGTTGTCCGGAGTATATATTGAACTGCAACCGGGTGACACCGGCGAAACTCAGCTGAGCCATCCGTTATTAAATTCACCACCGGTTGCGCCGGCCGATGCCCCTGGCGTGCGGGTTAATTTAAATTCTGCGGACACCACCGGCCTCGCGGTAGGTGACCCGGTATTGTACCGGGGTTATGAAGTAGGGACGGTGGAGTTGAGTGAGTTTAATGTGTCGCAGCGCAGTACTACGTTTCAGCTGTATATCCGGGAACCCTATGATCAGCTGGTGACAGACAATATCCGATTTTGGTTAAGCAGTGGCCTGGCTTTTGATTTGTCTGCAGAGGGGTTAAGTGTTGATATTGGTTCTGCAACCACGCTGCTAACCGGTGGTGTCAGTTTTGACTTAATGGACGGCTGGCCAGCCGGTGAGCAGGTAGCCGATGGTGCTGAATTTCAATTGTTTCCGGATAAACAAAGTATTCAAGAGGGCCTGTATAGCCAATTTATTGAATATCTGGTGTTTTTCGACGAATCGGTACGTGGCTTGAAAGCAGGGGCGCCGGTGGAATATCGTGGGGTGAGGGTCGGTACCGTGGCGACGGTGCCTTTTTTCTTTGCTATCGATAAACCGTTTGAAGTGTCTTTGCAACAAGGCGTTCCGGTTCTTATTCGGATCGAGTCGGCCCGGTTGTATGAAAAACTAAATGTGTCACAGCTTGATGCTGAATTGCAGCGAGCAATAGATGATGGTTTGCATGCCGTATTAAAAACCGGCAATTTAATTACCGGCGCCTTGTATATAGACCTTGATATGAATGGCAGCTGGCGTCAGGACAAAGCAAGACAACAGCTATTTAACGACCAGCTGCAATTAAGCCGATCCGTGGGCTATCCGGCGCTGCCATCAGCCCGCAGTGGTTTTAGCAATATGGAACAAAAACTGTTGATGGCACTGGATAAAATTAATAACTTACCGGTTGAATCGATGCTGGCGCAGGGAGAGCAAACCCTCGCGGCGACCAATGAGGTTATGCACAACGCCCAGCAACTGATGGTTAGCATGCAAGCACTGGTAGATCAGCCACAGCTGCAACAGCTGCCGGCAGATATTCAGCTTAGCCTGCAACAGCTAAGGGATACCTTGCAGGGCTTTAGCCCTGAAGGGGCGGCATATGGCAGTGTTAATGCTAATTTACAGGCGCTTGAACAAGTATTAAGGGAACTGCAGCCGGTGATTAAAACCCTGAACCAACAAAGTAACTCGCTAATATTTAACGCCAGTGATAAGCCAGAACCTGAACCAAGGAAAGCCAGACCATGAAATTATTATTGACGATGCTGATTGTGATCGGTTTAGTTGCCTGTAGCAGCCCACCGCCGGTAAGCTATTATCAGCTTAGTACGTCGCAATCGCCGCGCGCTAATCCTGCCGAGCGGCTGCAACCTGAATATAGCCTGCACCTGCAACCGGTTATGGTCGCAAATTACTTAAATGGTGCGGGCCTGGTGATGCAGCGCTCAGACGTAGAACTGGTTATTGCCAGTCGCCATTTGTGGGCTGATGCGCTGGATCAGCAAATGTATCGTTTACTGGCTGAACAATTGCAGGCAAGGTTACCAGTGGTGCAGCTGACCCCGGTTAGCAACGCCGCTGATATGCGGCTGCAGCTGATCATTGATCGGTTTCATGCGCAGGATAATGGCGTTGCCGTGATTAGTGGTTATTACACGCTGCTTTCTGGCGATAATCGTGCTACCCGAAGCTTTAGCTATCAGCAGCCTTTAACCGCGGACGGTTATCCGGCCATGGTTAGTGCGTTAAGCGCGGGCTGGCAACAATTAGTCGATGACCTGATGTTGGATCTCAAGCAGCAATACTTGTAATCCGTATGGCTTCAAGGTATCTTTCTGGACGGCTAGACGTTAACAAGTCTTTGTTGATTCGCAGCCGAAATGGCTGGCATCACGCAGGATTATTATTCAGCCGGCGTGCTTGGCGCCATAATGCGGTTACGAAACACGGTAAACAGGCAAAGGCTAAACTATGCTGTTTGCATTGGTTTTATTGTCATGAAACACTGGCTGCCTGAAAACACAGGCCAGAAAAGGAGAACACGCAGATGGTAACTGATTTATTACTCGAATCAGCCACGTTAATGGTGATTGGAATGGTAAGTGTGTTTACTTTTTTACTACTGCTGGTGTTGCTAATGAACGCGATGAGCAGCTTACTGCGGCGTTATTCGCCTGCCAAGGTTGCAAACCAGGGTGGCAAAACCGAGTCAGCAACGCAGGGTGTTTCACCTGCGGTCGTTGCGGCTATCAGTGCTGCAGTGCACCAATATCGCCAACAACATAAATAAGAGGAAGCTGGCATGTCGAAGCCTTTATTATTAACTGAGTTAGTGTTGCGCGATGCGCATCAGTCTTTACTGGCTACCCGCCTGCGTCTGGAAGATATGTTACCTATTGCCAGCAAACTTGATCAGGTTGGATATTGGTCAATGGAATCCTGGGGAGGCGCTACATTTGACTCCTGTATTCGCTATCTTGGTGAAGATCCGTGGCATCGGATCCGTGAGCTGAAAAAAGCGATGCCCAATACCAAGCAGCAAATGTTGCTGCGCGGCCAGAATTTACTGGGTTATCGCCATTATGCCGATGATGTCGTGAAAGCTTTTGTCGAGCGGGCCCATGCTAATGGTGTGGATGTGTTCCGTATTTTCGATGCAATGAACGATATCCGCAATCTGCAAACCGCCGTACAGGCAGCCATTAGTGTTGGTGCGCATGCCCAGGGCACTATTTCTTACACCGTCAGCCCCGTGCATACTATCGACATGTGGGTTGATATGGCCCGCCAGTTAGAAGACATGGGCTGTGATTCTATCTTTATTAAAGATATGGCCGGCTTGCTGAAGCCCTATGTGGCAGAGGAGTTAGTGACCCGGATCAAAGAGGCGACTAATATTCCACTGGCAATGCAATGCCATGCTACCACCGGCCTGAGCACTGCCACCTATCAGAAGTCGATTGACGCCGGTATTGATATGCTGGATACCGCTATTTCATCAATGAGCATGACCTACGGCCATAGCGCTACCGAAACCATGGTTGCGATTACCGAAGGTACTGAACGTGATACTGGTCTTAACCTGGAATTGTTGGCCGAAATTGCAGCGTATTTCCGCGATGTGCGGAAAAAATATGCCCGTTTTGAAGGTTCACTCAAAGGCGTCGATGCCAGGATTTTACTGGCGCAGGTACCCGGCGGCATGTTAACAAACATGGAAAGCCAGTTAAAAGAACAGGGCGCGCTGGATAAACTGGATGAGGTGCTCAAAGAAATCCCCAGAGTGCGGGAAGATTTAGGCTTTTTACCCCTGGTGACACCCACCTCGCAAATTGTTGGCACCCAGGCAGTGTTGAATATATTAACGGGTGAACGGTATAAAAGTATCACCAAAGAGACTGCCGGTGTGCTCAAAGGCGAATATGGTGCAACCCCGGCCCCGGTTAATCAGGAACTGCAACAGAAAGTGCTGGATGGTGCCAAACCGATAACTTGCCGGCCCGCTGATTTACTTGAGCCTGAGCTTGATAAGCTCAATAGCGAGTTGCTTGATATCGCCAAAGCCGAGTCCATTGATTTAGCGAAAGATACCATCGACGATGTACTGACCTATGCCTTATTCCCACAAGTGGGTCTGAAATTTTTGAAAAACCGTAATAATCCGGCTGCATTTGAACCGGCTCCGGAAGAGGAAGAAGAAGCTACTGGTAAGGCGTCCGGCAAGCCTAAAACGGCAACCTCCGGTCCGGCTGCATACAGTGTCAGGGTAGACGGTAAGGCTTATGAAGTTGAAGTGGCGCCCAGTGGCGAGCTAAACAGCATTAAGCCTGTGGTTTCAGAGAACATTCCAGGCAGTGCTTCGGTTACCGGCGGCGCGACCCTGAATGCACCGCTTGCCGGTAATATCTGGAAAATTACCACTAAAGTTGGCGCGACGGTCAAGCGGGGCGACGTGGTGATCATTATGGAAGCGATGAAAATGGAAACTGAAGTGCGGGCTGTTGCCGATGGTGTCATCGCTAATATTCATATCGCGGCGGGTGATTCAGTCAGTACTGGCGACGTGCTGATTAGTTATGAGTAGTACTACCGGCTTAAGGAATTTACATGGACGCGCTTAATACCCTGATTGCTTCAACCGGGATCGTGCATTTTACAGTTGGCCAGGTAGTGATGATGCTGGTGGGCTTTTTGCTGTTGTATCTTGCCATTGCCCGCGGATTCGAGCCTTTGCTGCTGTTGCCAATTGGCTTTGGAGCTATTTTAACCAATATTCCACTGGCCGGCATGGGTGAGCCGGGTGGCTTGCTGTATATGATTTATGAAGTCGGGATTGGTACTGGCATCTTCCCGCTGTTGATTTTTATGGGCGTGGGAGCCATGACCGATTTCAGTGCCTTAATTGCCAATCCAAGAATGCTGTTTTTAGGGGCTGCCGCTCAATTTGGTATTTTTGCCACGCTGTTTGGTGCCATTGCGTTGAATTGGGTACCAGGGTTAAGTTTTACCTTAAAAGAAGCTTCCGCTATTGCGATTATTGGTGGTGCCGATGGCCCGACCGCAATCTTCCTGGCATCGAAGCTGGCACCTGACTTACTTGGGGCTATCGCTGTTGCTGCATATTCCTATATGGCACTAGTACCGATTATTCAGCCGCCTATTATGAAAGCCCTGACCAGTAAAGCAGAGCGGGAAATTCAGATGACCCAGCTGCGTTCGGTGGGTAAACGGGAAAAAATTATTTTCCCATTAATGCTGATACTACTGACCATTTTATTATTGCCCACCGCAGCGCCGCTAATTGGTATGTTCTGTCTGGGTAACCTGATGCGAGAAGCGGGGGTCGTGGAGCGTTTAAGCAAAACCGCCCAAAATGAACTGATTAATATCGTTACTATTTTCCTTGGGCTGGCAGTAGGTTCCAAGCTTAGCGCTGATAAATTTCTGACCACGCAAACTTTGGGCATTCTGATATTAGGCGCGATAGCGTTTGCTATCGGTACCGCTACCGGTGTGTTAATGGCTAAGTTAATGGCAAAGTTATCTAAACAACCTATTAATCCTTTAATCGGAGCGGCCGGGGTTTCTGCAGTGCCAATGGCGGCACGGGTCGTCAATAAAGTAGGGCTACAGGCGAATCCGCATAATTTCCTGCTAATGCATGCGATGGGACCCAATGTGGCAGGGGTTATCGGATCTGCCGTCGCCGCTGGTATTTTACTGGCGCTGGTAGGTTAGTAAGCCAGCGTTATTGCTTATCTTCCCCGATTGTTCAGGGAAAATAGGCGACGCCCAATACGCAGGCTTTACTGGCACCGGTAACCTCAGGCAGGTTGCCGGTGACATTATGCTGATAAGCCCAGGCCAGCCAGGCAAACGCCAGTGCTTCTACCCAGTCAGGGTTAACGCCCAGGGTTTGGGTGCTGCTTAGGGTGCAATTTGGTAACAGCAAGGCTAAATCAGCCATTAATACCCGGTTATGCACCCCTCCACCACACACAAAAACCTGCTGCAGCTGCTTATTTTGTAAACTGTTACTGATACTTTGTGCCGTTAAACGACACAAAGTCCGCTGAACATCTGCTGGGTTAAAGCGTTCAGGTTCAAACTGCTGCAACCATGCCAGATTAAAGTACTCGCGGCCGGTACTTTTCGGAGCCGGCTTTGAAAAATAAGGGTCAGCCAGCATCGCCGTCAGCAATTCAGGCATCAGCTGACCTTCGCTACAAAACTCCCCATTATTATCATAGGACTTTTTGCGGCATTGCATAACCCAGTTATCAAGCAAGGCATTACCCGGGCCGGTATCGAAACCCGTTACCGGCCTATCAGCGGATAACACACTAACATTAGCTATGCCGCCAATGTTGACAATGGCCCGTTGGTAGTTTGGGTGTTGAAATACTGCACGGTGAAAAGCCGGTACCAGCGGCGCACCCTGGCCGCCGTAGGCAATATCTTTACGACGAAAATCGGCAATAACCGGAATGTGACAAAGCATTGCCAGCCTGTGCATATCGCCAATCTGATAGCTGAACGGAAATGACGCATCGGGCCGGTGCCGGATGGTCTGGCCGTGGCAGCCAATAGCGGCAATTGTGCTGGCGGCAACACCTGCTTGTGCCAGCAGAGCCTTGACGCCGCTGGCGTAACAGTTGGCCAGTTGCTGCTCGGTCAGGCCAAGCCGTTCAATTTCATTGTCACCGGGCTGGCTTAATTGCTGAAGCTGCAATTTGAGTTCAGGCGGAAAGGGATAAAGCAGGCTGCTTATCAAGCGCGGCTGCGGGCTGAAACTGACAAGCACCAGATCGATACCATCGAGGCTGGTACCCGACATCATCCCGATGTAGTACATGGTGTTGCAGCCTTAAGGTGCTGTTTTAGCTAACAACACCCGTTCTTTGGTCTGTAGCTCTGCCAGTACCGGAGCTGCACTGGCAATAAACAGATCACGCTCTTCGCCCTGCAGCGGGTGTGCCTGAGGCAGTTTTACGGTACGGGGATTACGATGCACGCCATTTAACAAAAATTCATAATGTAAATGCGCTCCGGTAACCCGCCCGGTAGCACCTAGCCGGCCAATCGTTTCACTTTGTTTAACTCTGTCACCGGTTTTGACATTACGCCGGGACAAATGAAGGTATTTAGTCACAATATTATTAGCGTGTTTAATAAACACGTAATTACCATTTAAGTTGTTATAGCCAGAGTGGGTTACTTTGCCATCTCCTGCCGCCATAATGGGCGTGCCGACCGGTGCGACATAGTCTACCCCGTTATGTGCCCGCACTTTGCCCAGTACCGGATGTAAGCGGCGTGGATTAAAGTTCGAGCTGACATATTGAAAGCTAACCGGCGCCCGTAGAAACGCCTGACGCATGCTGGCGCCATCTGGTTTGTAATAATTACCGTCGGTATGACGTACCGCCTGAATCACCTGACCCTGATTTTGAAATTGAGCGGCAATGATAGTGCCATAGCCAACGAAATCACCATCAACGTAATTGGTCTGATAAAGCACACTAAAGCTGTCTCCGGCGCGTAAATCCAGACCAAAATCGATGTCCCAGCCAAATATTCCGGCCAGATTCATGATCTGCGCTTCAGATAAGCCTGCTTCAATGCCGGCACTCCAGAAGCTGGATTTAATTTCAGCACTGGCGAACTGTTGGCGATGCTCTACCGTTTTTTCCAGCTCCTGGGCAATAAACTGGCCCTGCGGATCACGGCTCACCCGCAACGTTTTCAGTTTGTTAATGGCATAACGCAATTCGGTCAATTCACCCTGCTCATTTAAGCCAAATTCCAGCGTTTCACCGGGAAACAGTCTGGTCAGGGTTTTGGTGGTGTCACCCAGGGCAAGGATTGCCAGCATAGTTTGCTGACTGACATTGGCTTTTTTGAATAAATTAGACAGCACATCACCGCGCTGAACCTGCAGGCTGGACCACTGCAGATTATCTTCTGCAGCCAGATCGTCAATGAAGTCAGGCTCTGTGGTGTCGTTGGTATCATTTTCGCTAACCAATGGCTGAGTCTGAGGAATAGCTAAACTGTAGCGTTTGCCAATTTCCAGCGAGTTACTGTGCGTGCTTTTCGACGCTGCCGCCTGTTCAGACGGAAGTAACAAAATAATGGCTAAACATACCGACACTGCAAGAATTAACGCGCGGTGTTGAGAAGGAATTTTTGCTACCAGTTGCCGCATAAGCCCCGTCATCTGTTGGAAACGCACAAAAACCGAGCATAAACGTTTTTTTTCGAAGATACCAGAGTTTTGTGCGTTTCCCCTGGCTGGAACATGCTATAGAATGGCGGTTGTTTAGACAAAATAGCACTAAGTCAGGAGTTTAAAATGGCCGATTGGGCACAGGCGTTAGCTGAATTAAAACGCGGCTGCGAGGAAATCTTGCTGGAAGAGGAGCTTATTGCCAAGTTAAAAACAGGCAAGCCGCTTAAGGTAAAGGCTGGCTTTGATCCTACCGCACCTGATTTGCATTTAGGCCATACTGTACTGATTAATAAATTACGTACCTTTCAGCAGCTAGGGCATGAGGTTATTTTTCTGATTGGCGATTTTACCGGCATGATCGGTGATCCCAGTGGCAAAAACGTCACCCGCAAACCGCTGAGCCGGGAAGATGTGCTGGCCAATGCGGAAACGTATAAAGAGCAGGTATTTAAAATACTGGATCCGGCGAAGACCCGGGTAGCCTTCAACTCACAGTGGATGGGCGAGCTGGGCGCCGCGGGCATGATTAAACTGGCCTCACGCCAAACCGTTGCCCGGATGCTGGAGCGGGACGATTTTAAAAAGCGCTTCGCGAATAATCAGTCTATTGCTATCCATGAGTTTCTGTATCCTCTGGTACAGGGATGGGATTCGGTTGCGTTAGAAGCAGACATTGAAATGGGCGGTACCGATCAGCGTTTTAATTTACTGATGGGCCGTGAATTGCAAAAAGATGAGGGCCAGCGGCCACAGACTGTCATGATGGTGCCGTTACTTGAAGGGTTAGACGGCGTGCAGAAAATGTCTAAGTCGCTAGGTAACTATGTTGGGATCACGGATACGCCCACAGAAATGTTCGGCAAGATTATGTCAGTTTCAGACGAGCTGATGTGGCGCTATTACGACTTACTCAGTTTCCGGCCGTTGCCGGAAATTGCAGAGCTAAAGCAGCAAATGGCTCAGGGGGCTAACCCACGTGACATTAAAATCAGCCTGGCAAAAGAAATTATTGCAAGGTTTCATGATGAACCTGCAGCTGAAGCCGCCCATCAGGATTTTATTCAGCGCTTTAGTAAAAACGCCTTGCCGGACGATATTCCTGAGCGTGTTGTCAGTGGTGAAGGGCAAACCATGCCCATCGCTAACCTGCTAAAAGAGGCCGGCTTAGTAGCAAGCACGTCAGAGGCGCTGCGAATGATTAAGCAAGGTGCAGTGAAATTGAATGGCGATACCCGGATTGACGATACCCGGCTTGAAGTGACAAAAGGCAGTACCGCGATCTATCAGGTAGGAAAACGTAAGTTTGCCAAAGTAACCCTGAGTTAGTGTCGTTTTGCTAAGGCAGCAATTATTAGTGACTCAACAGGCCGCCATAGTGCGGCCTTTTTATTGCCAGTTGCCAAGTGAAATTTCCGACGGATTTACCTTGCTTTTTCGCATCTGCGCCCCGATGCACTACACTTGATGAAGACGCAATAACCGAGGAATGTTATGAGCCAGAGTAATCCCTACGCCGATGTGCTGAAAGTTGCTGAACAGGAGTATCAGATCTTCAGCTTGACCAAAGCTGCTACCCGGCATGGTACGGTTGACCGTTTGCCTTTTTGTTTAAAAGTGCTGCTGGAGAACCTGCTGCGCAATACGGATGAGGACACCGTAACTGAGCAAGATATTCAGGCGCTGGTCGACTGGCAGAAACACGGCCATGCTGACCGGGAAATTGCGTTTCGCCCCGCCCGGGTATTGATGCAGGATTTTACCGGGGTACCGGCGGTGGTCGATTTGGCTGCAATGAGGGCGGCGGTGGCCGAGCTCGGTGAAGATCCGCAGAAAATTAATCCGTTGTCTCCGGTGGATTTGGTAATAGACCATTCCGTTATGGTCGATCATTTCGCAACAGATAACGCATTCGAACAGAACGTGGCGATTGAGATGGAGCGTAACTTTGAACGCTACACCTTTCTACGCTGGGGTCAGCAGGCCTTTGCCAACTTTAAAGTGGTGCCGCCAGGCACCGGTATTTGTCATCAGGTAAATCTGGAGTACCTGGGCCAGAGTGTCTGGGCGAAAGAAACCGAGCAGGGCACCCAAGCCTATCCGGATACCCTGGTGGGCACCGACTCACACACCACCATGATTAACGCCTTGGGTGTTTTAGGTTGGGGTGTGGGGGGGATTGAAGCCGAAGCCGCGATGCTGGGGCAGCCAGTATCGATGCTCATTCCTGAAGTAGTGGGGTTGGAATTCACCGGTAAGCTCGCGGCGGGTATCACGGCAACTGACTTAGTACTAACGGTTACCGAGCTGCTGCGTAAACACGGTGTTGTTGGTAAATTTGTCGAGTTCTTCGGCGATGGTCTGGATTATCTTAGCCTGGCCGATCGGGCCACAATCGCTAACATGGCGCCAGAATATGGCGCAACCTGCGGCTTTTTTCCGGTAGACCAGATAACCCTTGATTATATGGCGTTGACGGGGCGGGATGACAAGGTTATCGCCAGAGTAAAAGCCTATTGTCAGGCGCAGGGTTTATGGCGTAAGCCCGGCCATAAAGCCACTTACACCGATGTGTTACATCTTGATCTGGCAAAAGTCGTCCCCTCACTGGCAGGACCAAAACGGCCGCAGGACAAAGTCAGCCTGGGTGAGCTGAAACAACATTGTGACGATGTATTGGCACTGCAGCTTAAAGCCGCAAATGAGCGTGAAGCAAAAATGGTTGAAGAGGGCGGTGGTCAGCCGCAGCCGGAAGATAATGATGACCACGTTGAACTGGATGGTCAGCGAATTAAACTTGATCATCATGCGGTGGTGATTGCTGCGATTACCTCTTGTACCAATACGTCCAATCCCAGTGTGTTGATGGCAGCAGGTTTACTTGCTAAAAATGCTCTGGCAAAAGGTCTGAAACGTAAGCCCTGGGTGAAAAGCTCGCTGGCGCCCGGCTCTAAAGTGGTCACCCGTTATCTGGAAAAAGCCGGGCTGATGGAACCGCTGGAGAATTTGGGTTTTCACCTGGTCGGCTACGGCTGTACCACCTGTATTGGCAACTCCGGGCCGCTGGCAAAACAGCTGGAACAAGCGATCAGTGAAAATAATTTAAATGTGTCAGCAGTGCTGTCCGGCAATCGTAATTTTGAAGGCCGGATCCATCCGTTGGTGCAATCAAACTGGCTGGCATCACCGCCGTTAGTTGTGGCGTTTGCCCTGGCAGGCACAGTTAACATTGATTTAAGCAAAGAGGCTATTGGAGAAGATAAAGACGGTAATCCGGTTTATCTTCAGGATATCTGGCCGGATAATCAGCAGATCGCTGATGAAGTCGCCAAAGTACAAAGCAGCATGTTTAAAAGCGAATATGCGGATGTGTTCAGCGGCGATGAGACCTGGCAGAATATTGAGGTGCCTAAGGATAAAACCTATACCTGGCCGGAATCGAGTTATATTCGCCAGCCCAGTTTTTTTCAGGGTATGGGCCGCGAGCCAGATCCGGTAAAAGACATCAGCGAAGCACGGGTACTGGCATTATTGGGGGATTCGGTAACAACAGACCATATTTCGCCGGCAGGCAGCATTAAAGAAAGCAGCCCGGCCGGACGTTATCTGAAAGAGCTTGGCATTAACAAAGCCGATTTTAACTCTTACGGTTCGCGGCGCGGTAACCACGAGGTGATGGTGCGCGGTACCTTTGCCAATGTCAGAATTCGTAACGAAATGGTACCTGACACAGAAGGTGGCGTGACGTTACATCAGCCATCGGCCGAACAAATGGATATCTATGATGCGGCAGAGCGTTATCGCCAGCAGAAAACGCCGTTAGTGGTGGTTGCAGGAAAGGAATACGGCACCGGGTCATCACGGGATTGGGCTGCTAAAGGCACGCTGCTACTGGGCGTCAGGGCCGTTCTTGCTGAATCCTATGAGCGGATCCATCGCTCTAACCTGATTGGAATGGGCGTATTGCCATTGCAGTTCCTGGCCGGCGTTGATCGCAAACATTTGCAACTGACAGGTGCGGAAACCTTTAGTATCAGCGGCTTGAATAATTTAAAGCCAAAGCAAAAAGTCAGTGTGTTAATTACGTACCCGGATGGAGACCAGCAAAAAATTGACATGCTGTGTCGGATTGATACCGGTAACGAGTTGGCGTATTACCAGCATGGCGGTATTTTACATTATGTGTTACGCCGGATGATTGGCACAGCATAAGCATGGTGTAAATGGGTATAAATGGTTTTTGCTTGAGTTAACGCCTTGTACTTACGACGCGCCATTTAAAAAAAAGCTGACGTAATGTCAGCTTTTTCGTTTAATGGCGGTAGAGGTTTTTACATGCTGGCGGCACTCAATAACCGCACTATTGACCCGCTGCAAGTGGGCATCAGCAAAGTCGGGCGACAAATAAAAACCGGCGTCGCGGGTATAGTAGTTGTAAAGTTGTAAATTATGCTTGTTCGGATCAGCTTCCATTTCAGCCTGAAGCTGCTCTGCCAGCGGTTGCGGGACGGCCAGCAACTCTACCCGATCTTTTTGCAACAAAGGCAACAATTGCTGATAGTCATAAACCTGATGAATGTGCAGGTAGTTATGACTTTGCAGGTAGTGTAACTGGGGCGAACCACGTTTAACGCCAATGGTCCGGTTTTTTGCCTGCGCTTGCTGCAATGATTCTTCTGTCACTGCGCCTGCTTTAAACACAAAGTAATCATCATCCTTGCTTAACCAGACGCTGGATTGCAGATAGCTGTCACGCTCAGCGGTAAAGCCCATCGGATAAATCAGATCCAGTTCATTTTCCCGGGTTAGTTTTAGCAAGCGATCGGTGGGCAAATTTTGCCATTCAATATTGACGCTCAGCGCTGACTCAATACAGCTGATAATTTCAGCATGACCATACGCTGGCTCTGGTTCTATGTTACCGTCGATCACCGTGATCCCCGGAAAAGATTGGACCACGCCACCTCGCACCAGCGGCGGCTGAACCTTAGCCGAAAGTGCTGTGGCTGCCATCAACATGCTGAACAGTGAAAAATATTGTACTACCAGTCTAACGGTAGCGGGTTTTACTATAGTCGCTTTTACTACGGTCATACATACCTACAAACCCCGAGTGAGCCTGTACCTGATTTAATATCGATTCGAAAAATGACTAAGTATTAACCAAAAAATAAATTTTGTCAGCTATATAGTGATGCAACCCCGGAAAATGCCGGGGCTGAGCTGGTTATTTTTTTAGAAAGTCAGATGCAGACGGTAGCCAGATGGGGCGTTGTTATCTTGCTGAGCGCTGAGCAAATAGCGCTCGCCAGGCTGTAACATCATACTGTCGGTTTTGTCCAGTAAGGTGGTGCTGCCATTGTCAGCGACATGCACCAACGCGATAGCGTAATAGTCTTTTGGTAAATTGAGCGTTTGCTGTTTTTTAAATTCCAGATTTTTAATATGGTGTCTGGCGGTGGCGATGGTTTCATCCTGGCGGATAAAATAGAATTGCAGCCGGCTAAAATCGGATACCAGGTTACTGACGATGATATCGTTTGCTTGAATTTGCGGTTTATCACTTTCTTTAACCGCCAACGCTTCCAGAACATCGTTTTCGTTCTGATACAACAGCACCAGCTGGCTTTCGCCTGCAATAGCACTGAGCAAAGCACTATTAAGCAACAACTGGCCTTCAGTGTCACGCACCGACAGGCTGTAATCACCTTTTTGCAAGGCATGGTAACTGCCGAGGCTACCTGAAGGCAGGTTGGCAACATTACTGTTGTCTAATGCCACCTGTACCGATTGAGGCAAGCTATTGTATAACCGGAACTGCGACTGAGCATCGTGGTGTGTATAGCGGGCAACGCTACTGGAGTTTAAAATGACATCGATGGCAAGTTGGTTGGCTATGGGACCATATTGCTCACGGATCACCAGAACATAAGTACTTTCATAAGCGAAATCGAGATTCTCAGCGACGAACAACGGCTGATTGCCACCTGGTACTGTCAGGTACAGATTATACTTGCCGGTAGCCTTGCGACTGGCATCACTGCTCAGTTCGTGCAGCGCTAAGCTGTCAAGTAAATCAGCGTCAGCGAAGGTCTCTGTAGCCGCACTTAGATACACATCGAGTGCCGGCTGGCTTACTGCTAAATTACTCAGGTACAGATCAAATTCATCTTCCAGGTTTTTTTCACGGGCAAAACTAAGGCTCAGATAATCAAATTGTTGCTCGCGCTCGGTTAGGATAAGTAAATGCTTCTGATCCTCTGTCAGGTTGAATTCTGCAGAAAGCAGCGGACTACTGGCTCCCGTTTCCTGAAAGTCCAGGGTATAACTGGCGCTGTCTACTGCAATGACGTTTGTGGCGTTGGCAAAGCGGGCGCTGCTGATGCTGGCATCATCCAGTCGAACTTCGGGGTTGGCGCTGGTAGCCGCAGCGTTGTAAAACTGGATATAGCTTTTGCTTTGTTCCGGCTGATCGTCGCTGCCGCCACACGCGCTCAGGCCTAGCATTGTGCTAAGGATCAGGGTTCGGGTCAGTATTGCGCGTAGTGATAAGGATTGGGTCGAGAAGGTTATTTTCATATCGGGTTCCATGCTGGTGAGTTAAACCGGCACAGCCTAAGGAATAACAGGCAGGATAGCTACGCTGTTTTACCAATGCAAACAGTTGGTTACGCTTAATTACAGTTCACAGTAAACCCTTACAACATGGCCTGGTAGCCGGTTTTATAATCGGGGTATTGCCAACAGAAACCGCTTTGTTGCAACCGTTCAGCGCTGACTCTTTTGCTGCCTCTTGTGACGTGCTGCTCGGTGCCTGGTGCAATAGCAAGTTGTTGTTGCAGAAACTGAATTACTTCGCAGTAGCGAGCCGGATGCAAATCAGTAAGATTATAAGCCACTTCGGGGCTGAAACCCTGATGACGGCGGTCAATCAAATGAATAACTGCCCGGGCGCAGTCGGAGATTTCAATCCGGTTGGTGTATACCGGCCGGGATTCGACAATTTGCTGGCCTGACTTTGCCTGGCGCAGCATCATCTCCCTGCCAGGCCCGTATAAGCCTGCCGGGCGCAGCATCGTGCAGCAAAAACCACTTTGCAGCCATAGATCTTCAGCTGCTACCAGGATTTTTGCTGTGCTGCGTGCTGGTAAACGCGGGCTTTGCTCCGTAACCCATTCGCCGTGTTGCTGACCATACACGCTGGTAGAAGAAACGAGCCAAACATGGGCAGGCTGCGATTGTTGCCTGAGCCAGCATAGTGCTTGCTTTGCGATCGCGATATAAGCTTGCTGATAGGCACTCTCGCCAGAGTTGTCCGGTGCAACACATAACACCAAATCAGTGACCCTACCGGCAATGACGGGCCAGGTTGTAGCCGCATCATGCCGCACCATGCTGACACCGGACAGGCCCTGTGCTTTACGACGCATCGCTTGCACCGCCATACCTTGTTTCAGCGCCTCTGCGGCAATAAGCGTGCCTAAATCCCCCAAACCAATCAGTAATAGTTCTGGCATTTACTCTGTACCTTCAGCTTGCACAGTGGGAGGTAGGGGCCAACCTGATTTGATATGTAAATCGCGCTGGGGATATGGAATGGTAATTTTGTTTTGTTTAAATGCCCGCCAGATTGCCAGATTAATATCAGAACGAACTTCCGCCGTGCCTTTTTCCATGTCTGTGATCCAAACTCGTAATTCTAATGCGATGCCGCTATCGGCAAACTCCATTAGCCGCACGGTTGGGGTGGGGGTATTCAGGATCCTGGGGGACACTTTGGCACATTCAAGCATTAGGGCTAATGCCTGCTCAGGATCATCATCATAACTTATTTGTACTTTAATGCTCAGACGCACATTAGTATCGGCATAACTCCAGTTAATCACTTCTGAGGTGATCAGGTTTTCGTTCGGGATCAAAGTGTCTACCCCTTCACGGTTACGCACCACCACGTATCGGGCATTTAATTGTTCAACCCAGCCAAACTTATCACCTACCGTAATAATGTCACCTGGCTTAATGGAACGGTCAAATACCAGAATAAAACCACTGATGAAATTGGAAGCGATACGTTGCAAACCAAAGCCAAGGCCCACACCCAGCGCACCACCAAACACGGCCAGTGAACTCAGGTTAATACCCACGGCATTGAGCGCCACCAGAAACGCGATGGTGATCAGTAAGAACTTACTGAATTTGGCAAAGCCGACCTGCATACTTGGGCTGATATGGGTAGAACGTTGCACCCGCTGAGTAATAAATTCGGCCAGCCAGATCGCAAGCGTAAATGCCAGCGCCACCATCAGAATCAGTTTCAGTACTGCCAGCACTGAAATACGGGTTTCGCCGACTGTCATGGCGAGCCCTTCGAGTACCTTAAGTAATCCGGGTAGCCAACCGGCCAGATGCAACACTACACCAAACCAGATAATCCAGGTTAGTAAGCTCTCTGAAGACTTTAATAGCGGACTGACATTAAAAGCTTTGCGCAGGATATACACGACTAAGCGGATAACCGCCAATGCCAGTAACACGGGTACGGCAACTTCGAGAATCTGCACCGGCAGGGCATTCATTTCAAAGATAATTTTGGCGGGCACCAAGACCGCCAGCGCCGTCAGCGGCCACAATAGGCGTTGCAGGCTGCGCACGGCTAAATGACGCAAGCCGGTATCCAGCGTATGTTGTTTTTCTAACAATGCCTGTAAACGCTGGTTAGCCAGTGAAGCCAGCAATAATGCTGAGGCTAATGCCAGCAGCTGCCACCAAAACTCAAATTGTTGCACGCTGGTCAGCAGAGACCGTCCTATTTCGTTAAACTTTTCCATTATCATCCTTTAACGCAATAACCAAAAAACTACGGGCAAACTTACCAACCCGATTAAAATACCAAAACCAACAATGCCGCTGACTAAACGCGGTGCCAGGCCTGCCATAATAGCAATGGCTCCAGCCGAGATCATGGGCGGCATCGCCGCCTGAAAAATACTGATGTCTACCGCCAGCCCGCTTTGACCCATACTGCGCCAGATAGCCCAGGCTAACAGTGGCATCATGAGTAACTTGATGGCTAAGGCCGAGATTAAGGGCGAGATTTCGCTCTTGCTAAAGCGGAAGCTTAACTGAAATCCGACGGCAATCATTACAACCGGTACTAATGTTGCCGCCAGGTTATTAATTAAGGCTCCCGCCAGAGGCGGCAGGCTGACATCAGCCAACAGCAAGCCCGCGACCAACGCGATAAAAGACGGAAATGAGATAATTTTAATGGCAATGCTTTTTGCTGTGGGCTTACTGACTTGCGGGCTGTAAATAGCCGCTATGATAGTGACGTAGGTCGCCAGAGCAATAAAAGAGCCTACCTGATCATACACCACGGCATAAGGCATGGCGCTGCTGCCAAACAGGGCCTGGGTCATCGGAAAGCCTAAAAATGAGGTGTTGCCCAGCGGCAACACAATTAACAAGGCTCCGGTAACTTCGCGGGTCCAGTTAAATAGTTTGCTTAGCGCCAGTACGGCCGCCACCACGGCGCACAGCAACAACCAGGGCGTTAGCGCCGGGATCAGGAGTTCTGCCGAAAACTGCAACAATGGCACGTTTTTCAGAATAAGCGCCGGCAATGCCACATATAAAACGTAGATATTCAGGACAATACCGCTATTTTCCGGCATTGCCGGCAGCCGGCGTAAGATAAAGCCAATAACCAGATAGGCCAGTACCAGGTAAAAATTATCCATTACTGCTCGCTTATCCGCTGCTCTTTTGCAGCTCTACTAAGTTGTTTAAACTGGTATTCAGCCTTACTGGCCTCAGCCCGGTTTGTCATTGGCTGCTGATAAACCAGCTGCAGTGGTCCTTTACCGCGCAGGGCTTTGGCACCGCCAGTCAGTTCGCCGTTATGCTGGCGTAAGCGCCGGGCAGGGTCGGTACTAATGCCGGTATACAAGTGGCCTGTAGCGGTTCGTACCATATAAAGAAACCAGGGTGCTGTTGTCATGGGGCTGAATATCTTGTTATTGGCGCATCTGTTATAATCGCGCTTTAATTAGCCATGGCCATTTTGGCGTGGGCGCAGTCAGGATAACCAATGTCGTTTCAATCTTTAGGGCTGGCAGAGCCTATTTTACGGGTATTAACCGAGCAGGGCTATACCGAAGCCACACCAGTACAACAACGCAGCATTCCGCTTATCCGCTCCGGTAAAGACCTGTTGGCCGGCGCACAAACGGGTACTGGTAAAACTGCTGCTTTTACTTTACCACTGCTGCAGCACTTGCTCAATGCACCTATGGTGTTAACTGCGGGTCAGGTCAGAGTTTTAGTACTGACGCCCACCCGCGAACTGGCGCAGCAGGTACATGAAAGCGTGCTGACCTATAGTCGCCATGTTGCTTGCCGCAGTGCGGTATTTTACGGTGGCGTGTCAATCCGGCCCCAATACGATGATGCTGAACAAGGGCTGGATATTCTGGTGGCGACACCGGGCCGGCTGATTGACCATTTGCACCAGCAAACCATCGATTTAAGCCAGCTGGAAGTACTGGTGCTGGACGAAGCGGACCGGATGCTGGATATGGGTTTTGTGGTAGACATTAAACGCATCATGGCCAAATTGCCGCCTAAAAGGCAAACACTGTTATTTTCTGCGACGTATTCAAACGACATTAAAAAGCTGGCCGACGAGCTGTTAGATAACCCGGTACTGGTTGAGGTTGCTGCGGCCAACGCCACAGCAGACCGCGTAACCCAGCAGGTATATCTGGTAGATAAACATCGTAAACGAGAAATGCTGTCGCATTTAATTGGTGCCCGCAACTGGCCGCAGGTACTGGTCTTCGTTCGCACTAAGCACGGGGCCGACCGCTTAGCCAAACAACTGCAAAAAGACGGTTTAAAAACTGCTGCCATTCATGGCGATAAAAGCCAGGGCGCACGCACCAAAGCATTAGCTGATTTCAAAGCCGGTTCGGTTCGGGTATTAGTGGCTACCGATATTGCAGCACGTGGCCTGGATATTAACGAACTACCCTATGTAGTAAACTACGATTTACCGCAAATTGCCGAAGACTATGTCCACCGGATTGGCCGCACTGGCCGCGCTGGCATGAGCGGCATAGCGGTAACCCTGGTTACTCCGGAAGATTTAGGTGCACTGCAGGATATTGAAAAGCTGACTCAGCAAGTACTGAGCACCGAAGTGATACCGGGCTATGAGCACGACCCCAGCTACCAGGCACCAAATGAAGCGGTTGCCCGTACCCCGGGCCAGCGCCCCGGGCGCAATGATGGCCAGGCGAAGCGTCAGGCCCAGGGTAAGTTAAAAGCCAAATTGCGGGCCAAAGCGCTAGGTAAAGCTTAACTCCGATACAGGGTTTTAATCAGGTGAAAACCAAACTGGGTTTTCACCGGGCCATGTACTTCTAACACCGCCAGTTTAAATACGACATCGTCAAAGGCCTTTACCATCTGGCCTTTACGAAACTCGCCTAAGTCACCGCCTTTTTTGCCGGACGGACACAGCGAATGTTGTTTGGCGAGTTTGCTAAAGTCAGCGCCTTTGGCAAGTTGCTGTTTTAGCTTTTCGGCTTGTTCCCGGGTTTTAACCAGAATGTGTAACGCGCAGGCTTTGGACATAAAACTCTCTTGAGATTAAAACGCGAAGATTGGAACCCCGTTTCGGTCGACACAGAGTGTCTGAGCGAGTGCGCGAACACTCGCGAGTTGCTGTGGCGAGCCGGGGCGGGTGTTGCAATCGCAGCTACACCCTTTCCGCAGAGTTAACCCCTTGGTTGCTGCTGGGTAATACAGTGAATATTGCCACCACCCAGTAAAATTTCCCGGCCAGGTACGGTCACAACCTGATGATCAGGATACAGCTGCTGTAATATATCCGCGGCAACTTTATCATTCGGGTCATCAAAAGTTGGCATGATCAGGCCACCGTTACATAAATAAAAGTTGATGTAAGAGCCAGCCAGTCGGGCGTTAGCTTCCCGCGGTGCCGAGTTCAGATTGACATCTACGGTCGCGTATTCTTCAGCATCAGCAATAATGGGTTTGGGCAGGGGTAACTTGTGGACCTTAATCTTCCGGCCTTTGGCATCAGTGCTGGCTTCTAAATAATCCAGCGCCGCTTTGCTGCGGGCATACTGCGGGTCGTTCTGATCCTCTGTCCAGGCCAGCACCACTTCACCGGGTTTGACGAAACAGGCCATATTATCAACATGACCATCGGTTTCGTCGTTAAAAATACCGTCTTTTAACCACAGCACTTTGCTGATCCCTAAATATTCTGCCAGTTTTGCTTCAATTTGCTCGCGGTTTAAATCAGAGTTACGGTTGGCGTTTAATAAACACTCTTCGGTAGTTAATAAGGTGCCTTCGCCATCGACATGAATAGCGCCGCCTTCCAGCACAAAGTCTTCTGTGCGGTAGCGGGGTAACTGTTCTATCCCTAAAATTTTACTGGCAACCTGATCATCAAAATGCCACGGGAAATATAACCCGCCGTTGAGGCCACCCCAGGCATTAAAGGTCCAGTCAATACCTCGTACTTCACCTTCGTCATTAGTAACAAAAGTTGGCCCGGTATCACGGCACCAGGCGTCATTATTGGAAATTTCTACTACCCGAACCGGGTATAATGCGCCGGCTGTGCTTAGCTGCGCTTCGGCATTAGCATACTGCGCCGCTGACACCGCTACCGTTACCGGCTCAAAGCGCGCGATAGCGGTAATAACAGCACAAAATGCCTGTTGGGCAGGTTTAGCCCCCATACGCCAGCTATCGGTGCGCTCAGGCCATACCATCCAGGTTTGCTTATGCCTGGCCCATTCGGCGGGCATCGAGAAACCATCGTGTTTAGGTGTGGTTGGCAGTAAACGGCTCACTTGCTGTTCTCCGGATTTACTTTGCCATCTTTGGTTAGCACTGTATCGTAAATGTCGATTCGACGGTCACGAAACAGGCCCCAGGCGCGGCGATTGGCTGCAACGGCATCCAGATCAAAAGTGTGTATTAACACCGCTTCGTCGGTTTGATTCGCTTCCTGCACTTTTTCACCCGTAGCGTCGGCAATAAATGAACTGCCATAAAAGGTAATATGGTAGTCAGCTTCTGTTTCGGTACCAATCCGGTTGGAGGCAATAAGCGGCATTAAATTCGCTGCAGCATGGCCCTGCTGAGTACGCTGCCAATGACCGCGGGAATTAATGGTGGCATCATGCGGCTCACTGCCTATTGCTGTGGGGTAGAACAGTAATTCAGCGCCCTGCAATGCCATGCTTCTGGCACATTCCGGAAACCATTGATCCCAGCAAATACCGACACCAATTTTGGCATGACGGGTTTGCCATACTTTAAAGCCGGTATCGCCCGGGGTGAAATAGTATTTTTCATTATAGCCAGGACCATCCGGTATATGGCTTTTACGATACGTGCCCAGGTTTGAACCGTCAGCATCGATAATCACCACGCTGTTATATAAACAGTTGCCAGCACGCTCGTAAATGCTGATGGGCAGCACCACGTTAAGTTCTCTGGCAATCTTAATAAAGTGGTTGACGGCCGGATTTTCTGCAACGGTAGTCGCAAATTCCAGATAATCCGGCTTTTGTTTCTGGCAAAAATAGTTACGTTCAAACAGCTCTTGCAGCAGAATAATCTGGGCGCCTTTAGCCGCTGCGTCACGCACCAGTCTTTCGCCACGGGCGATGTTTTCTTCAACATTCCAGCCGCCAACCATTTGAGTTGCAGCAACGGTTACATTACGCATCAGTTATCTCCAGCAGAGGGTTAAACCAACAGGCTAGCATTAGTAGCAATACTTGCCAAACAGGGCGCGCAAAATGCCGTATTTTTGTGCGCTCGTCAACGTTTTTGTCAGAAAAAAACAGCAACGCCAACCTCAAAGATTGTTGCTGCTGTCAACAGGTGAGACAACCTGAAAAAACAGATATTATTGCAAGGCAAGTTCAGCGGCTTTTAACAGCAACTCGCTTTCTAAACGGCTTTTATAATTGATATGTACATAGTTAAAAACGACCTCCCCATCTGTATTTAAGATATAGACAGCTGGCACGGGCAATACCACTTTTTCAGTACCGTTTTCAGTCGTAATTAAGCTGCCTAATTTACCTTTATAAATGGCGGCTGTCTTATCATCCAGATAATACGCCAGACCAAAGGCGCTGCTGGCTTTAAACTGGCTGTCTGACAATAATTGATAAGTTAATTTCTGGCCGCCGGTGTCATTTAAGCTGTTGTTAATCGAACTGACACTGTCGGGGGTGATGGCAATGATTTGGTAGCCTAGCTTTGCTAAATCCGGTTCTATATTTCGCAGTGCTGCCAACTGGGCGTTACAATAGGGGCACCAGCCACCGCGATAAAATACCAGGACACTGGGCTGTTTTTTTACCAGAGTAGTCAATGCCAGGTTAGTGTTATCTGCTGTAGTCAGAGTAACATCAGGAATGGCCAGGCCATTTAGCAGAGGAGTGACCTGCTCTGGGCTCTGGGCAATGCCGGTTGCTGCCATAAGTTTGATACTGAACAGGGTTGCACAAGCAGTGATAAGATAGCGTTTCATTAAGTATTCCTGAGTTCATTATAGTTGTTGGCAGTAGTGGGTTAACCTGCCCAACATCAAAGACCGGCGCAGTAAAGGTTCACTTTCAGGCTGGTGTGAAATAAATTGTAGTATAGGCACCCTAAGCACAGATAAGGTTAGGTTTAATGAGTAGTAACACGGTACAGCAATTTGATATCAGCATTGTCGGCGGCGGCATGGTAGGGGCGGCTATTGCGCTTTCGCTCAGCCAGGCGGGCCTGCAGGTTGCGTTAATTGAGAAACAGGCGCCTGCTGAGTTTGACTCTGCCAGTGCCCCGGATCTGCGGGTGTCTTCGATTAATCTGGCCAGTGAAGCCTGGCTAACTAAGCTGGGTGCCTGGCAGTTATTGCAACAGATGCGGCTGTGTCCTTATCAGCGGCTGCAGGCGTTTGAACATCCGGCCAGCATTGTCACCTTTGATGCTGCCGAGGTTAAAAATAGCCACCTGGGCCACATTGTTGAAAACAATGTGCTGCAGTTGGCGCTATGGCAGCAATTTACCGCTAAGGTGACACGGTTTTGTCCGGCCTCGGTTAGCGCATTAAGCCAAACGTCCGACAATGCCTTGTTAACCCTGGATAGTGGCGAGCAGCTAAGGAGCGCATTAGTCATTGCTGCCGATGGTGGCAATTCGCAACTGCGTCAGTTGGCCGGTATTGGTACTAGCGGCTGGCAATACCAGCAGGCTTGTTTAGTGGCGTTAGTAAATACACCCTACCCACAGCAGGATGTCACCTGGCAGCAATTTACCCCAACTGGCCCCAAGGCGTTTTTACCGTTGCCTGGTCAGCAGGGTAATATTGTCTGGTATGACAACGCGCCTACAGTAAAACACTTAGCAACGCTTAAACCAGAACAACTTACCCGGGAACTGTTAAAGGCTTTCCCTGAACAGCTCGGAGAGGTGAAGGTGGTAAGCAGCAGCTGGTTTCCATTAGCCCGAATGGATGTTAACCGTTATTTTGCGGGCAGGGTAGTGCTGGCGGGCGATGCTGCCCATACCATTAACCCGTTAGCAGGGCAGGGGGTAAACCTGGGCTTTGCCGATGCAAAGCTGTTGACGGAGCTGATTATTAGTGCGCACCAGCAACAGCAAGATATTGGTAATGAGACACTGTTAAGCGGGTATCAGCGTAAACGTAAACCAGCTAATTTACTGATGATGAGCACCATGGATGGCTTTTATCAGTTATTTGGCAATGACATTGCTCCGCTACGTAAATTACGCCAACTGGCGCTGACGCTTGCGTCGCGTAGTGGTGCGCTTAAAAAATTAGTTACTCATTATGCTGTTGGGATTAAATAGTTTAGACGTTCTAATACCGGGAGGTTAGAACTCTTTTTGCGCAGCCACAGAGTGTCTGAGCGAATGCGAAGCGTGAGTGAGTTGCTGTGGCGAGCACAAAAGATGTTGTAACCGGCAGGATTGAGTCAGGATTAGCACAAAGCAAAAACCCAGCCGTGGCTGGGTTTCTAAATATGGCAGGGGCGCCAGGATTCGAACCTGGGCGTGGCGGGATCAAAACCCGCTGCCTTACCGCTTGGCTACGCCCCTAAAATAGAGATTGCAGTTCAGATAAACACAAGGAGAGATAAAATCAACTGCCTGAGTTAATGGCAGGGGCGCCAGGATTCGAACCTGGGCATGGCGGGATCAAAACCCGCTGCCTTACCGCTTGGCTACGCCCCTGCAGAAACTGCTTACTTGCTAAGTATGGTGCGGAAAGAGAGACTCGAACTCTCACGCCTCGCGGCGCTGGAACCTAAATCCAGTGCGTCTACCAATTCCGCCATTCCCGCATACATAGGAAAATTAAGTGGTGGCTACAGCGGGAATCGAACCTGCGACCCCAGCATTATGAGTGCTGTGCTCTAACCAGCTGAGCTATGTAGCCACGCTAACTTGTCCTAAGCAAGTGGCGCGTATTATGCTGATCTGACATATTAGCGTCAACCGTTTTTTTGCGTTTCGTGCGTAGCATGGGTGTGTTTGCTGTTTTTATACGCAAATCGGGTGGCTAATATTAAGCAGCAAGGCGAATAAGTGTCTGTAACCAGCAGCAAGCCACGCCTTAAAACAAAAAGCCGCTGCAATGGCAGCGGCTGTTCATGTGCTAAAACGGAATTACACGTTAAAGCGAAAATGCATTACATCGCCATCTTTAACAATATAATCTTTACCTTCCAGGCGCCATTTTCCGGCTTCTTTGGCACCGGCTTCGCCGTTAAAGCTGACAAAATCATTGTAACCTACCACTTCAGCACGGATAAAACCTTTTTCAAAGTCGGTATGAATTACACCGGCCGCTTGTGGTGCGGTAGCACCAATTTCCACGGTCCAGGCCCGCACTTCTTTTACCCCGGCGGTAAAATAAGTATGCAAGCTCAGTAACGAGTAGCCACCACGGATAACCCGGTTTAAACCTGGCTCTTCCAGGCCCATATCAGCCATAAACTCGGCTTTTTCATCATCTTCCAGCTCGGCAATTTCAGATTCAATGGCAGCGCACACCGGTACCACAATAGCGCCTTCTTTATCGGCAATGGCTTGCACGATATCTAAGTAGGGATTGTTTTCAAAGCCATCATCGGTAACGTTGGCAATGTACATGGTCGGCTTAATGGTTAAAAAGTTCATATAGGCAATCAGCGCCTTTTCGTCTTTATCCAGTTCAAGCTGGCGTAAGGTATTGCCTTGCTCTAAATGGGCTTTTACTTTTTCCAGTACCAGTATTTCAGCTTTGGCGTCTTTATCGCCACCTTTGGCTTTTTTACTGACCCGGAAAATAGCCCGCTCTGCGCTATCCATATCAGACAACACCAGCTCCATATTAATGGTGTCGATATCATCAGCCGGGTCTATTTTGCCGGCAACGTGAATAATGTTTTCATCGTCAAAGCAGCGCACGACATGGCCGATAGCGTCTGTTTCCCGAATATTGGCCAGAAACTTATTGCCGAGGCCCTCACCGCGGGATGCCCCTTTTACCAGACCGGCAATATCAACAAACTCCATCGTGGTAGGGATAACCCGCTGCGGTTTAACGATTTCTGCCAGTTTATCTAACCGTAAGTCTGGCACCGGTACTACGCCGGTATTAGGCTCTATGGTACAAAACGGAAAGTTGGCCGCTTCAATGCCTGCCTTGGTCAACGCATTAAACAAGGTAGACTTACCAACGTTGGGCAGGCCGACAATACCACATTTGAAACCCATAATAATTTTCCTTTACGCTGTATTGCTGGCCAAAAGGCTAGCTGGCTTTAAAACTGTGTAAACGGTGCTGGGCTTTAATTAAGCCGTCGCGCGCCAGAATGTCAAAGCAGCTGACTGCTTCATCAATACTGGCATCAATTAATTGTTGTTCACTGGCCGGGGCTTTGCCCAGCACAAAACCGGTTACTTTGTCTTTATGGCCGGGATGACCAATGCCGAGACGTAACCGGTAAAAATTCGGGTTATTACTTAAGCGCGCCATAATATCGCGTAAACCGTTGTGGCCGGCATGGCCGCCACCGAGTTTAAACTTGGCAATACCGGGCTCCAGTGCCAGCTCATCATGGGCAACCAGAATATTCTCCGGTGCCAATTTGTAAAACTGGGCCATAGCTAATACGGCTTTGCCACTGAGATTCATAAAAGTAGAGGGGATAAGCAGTTTAAATTCCTGACCCGCACAACTAAATTTGCCGGTATAACCAAAGAATTTACTGTCGTTTTTCAGGCTGACATTAAAGGCATGAGCCAGCTTTTCAACAAACCAGACCCCGGCATTATGCCGGGTATGCTGGTATTCGGGGCCTGGATTTCCCAGGCCCACGATTAACTGAACATTGGCAGGTAATGCGTCAGACATTACTCAGCGGTTTCAGTTTCTTCTTCTGTATCAACGGCTTTACCAGCTGGCTTGTTCACAGATACCACTGGCAGGTCATGGCCTTCACCTTTGTTTAACTGAACAAAAGTCACACCTTTAGGTGCTTTAATGTCAGTCAGGTGTAAGGTGGTACCTACTTCAACGTCAGCCAGGTCTACTTCGATAAACTCTGGTAAGTCTTTTGGTAATACGCTGATTTCAATCTCGTTCAGGGCGTGAACTACCACACCGCCTTTTTTGATTGGCTTATCTTCGTTTAAGAAGTGAACCGGCACGATAGTGGTCAGTTCGTGGCCTGCTTCAACGCGTTGGAAATCAACGTGCATGATTTTTGGCTTATACGGGTGACGTTGCATATCTTTAACGATAGCCTGGATCTTCTCTTTACCGACAGTGATGGTCAGGATGTGAGAATAAAATGCTTCAAAGCTCTGGGCTTTTAACAGCTTAGAGTGCTCTAAAGTAACAGATAAGGCATCTTTGTGTCCGCCATAAATAATGGCTGGAACTTTGTCTTCGTGACGCAGGCGGCGGCTCGCACCTTTCCCCAGGTCAGTACGGACTTCTGCAGTTAACGCGAAAATTGCATCAGACATGATGTACTCCAATAAAGTGATTGTTGTTGCGGCTTGCGACCAGCCCCAACCTGATTGCCCTTTCAAAAGGCGCGACATGTTACCACCCGCACCGACCTGCTGCAAATGAAAAAGGCGCCCATCGGCGCCTTAATTAAGCTGGCTTGCTGTATTAGTCGAACATCGAAGAAATAGATTCTTCGTTGCTGATCCGGCGAATACATTCCGCCATCAGCTCGCTTAACGTTAACTGACGTACTTTGCTGATGGTTTTCATTGCCGCTGACAACGGAATGGTGTCAGTAACAATTAGCTCGTCAATCACTGAATTGCTGATAATTTCCGGGGCATTGCCAGAAAATACTGCATGGGTAGCATAAGCAAACACCCGCTTAGCACCTTGCTCTTTTAACGCTTCGGCGGCTTTACAAAGGGTGCCGCCAGTATCAATCATATCGTCAACGATAATGCAGTCGCGATCTTTAACATCACCGATAATGTGCATAACCTGCGACACGTTTGCCTTGGGCCGGCGTTTATCAATAATGGCTAAGTCAGCGTCGTTAAGCAGTTTTGCGACTGCGCGGGCGCGCACCACACCGCCAATATCCGGTGATACCACAACCGGGGAATGCAACGTTTTCTTGCGCATATCATCCAGCAATACCGGACTGGCGAACACGTTGTCTACCGGCACATCGAAGAAACCCTGAATTTGTTCGGCGTGCAAGTCGACGGTTAATACCCGGTCGACACCAACACTGGATAAAAAATCTGCCACAACTTTAGCGGTGATAGGAACCCTGGCTGAACGCACCCGGCGGTCCTGTCTGGCGTAGCCAAAGTAAGGAATAACTGCAGTGATCCGACCGGCTGAGGCGCGGCGTAATGCATCCACCATCACAATCAGTTCCATCAGGTTGTCATTGGTGGGGGCGCAGGTTGACTGAATAATAAAAACATCAGAACCACGAACATTTTCATTGATTTGTACGCTAACTTCGCCATCACTGAAACGGCCAACTTCGGCATCTCCCAGTTTGATATAGAGACGGCTGGCGATTTTACGAGCAAGTTCTGGTATGGCGTTACCAGCGAAAACCTTCATGTCGGGCACAGTAGGATCCTCAGGGCGGTGGTGAGTCCGGTTAAATCATTAAATGCCAGAGTAAATGGCATCAGGCGTAAAATTCCGTATCTGCCAACGCCGCCATTACTGGCGACTGGTTGACTCCTTTAGCAATAAAGCCGCGGCAATTTGGCGGCAAATTGGCTAAGGCATGCTGAGCACTGGCCGTGTCCGGAAATTCGGCGAACACACTGGCGCCAGTACCCGTCATTCGACACGGCGCATATTCTACCAACCACTGTAAGGTTATTGCAACAATCGGCTGCAGCTGTTCGACCAATGGTTGGCAATCGTTGCGCCAGGGACTGTTAAACAGCGTGTCTAAACTCAGGGCACGGCTGTTTCTGGTTAAATCGGGATGCTGGAATATCTCTGCTGTGCTGATGTGGCAAGGTGGCGTGACCACTAAATAAATTTTTTCAGGCAGGTCAACCGCGACTAATTTTTCACCTATGCCTTCAGCAAACGCACTCCGGCCCCAGACGAATAATGGTACATCAGCCCCGAGCGTTAATGCCAGTGCTGCCAATTGCGGCGTACTTAAGTTTAGTTGCCATAATACATTTAACGCCAGCAGGGTCGTGGCCGCATCGGATGAACCCCCTCCGAGCCCGCCGCCCATTGGTAAATTTTTGTCCAGAATAATATCACAGCCCCGGCTGCAACCGGTGTGCTGTTGCAGTAACACTGCCGCCTTAATAATCAGATTGTCGGCACCTTGCAGGCTAAGATCATTACATTGCAGGGTCAGCTTATTGTCATGACGGAGCGTGAAATGCAGCTGATCGCCGACATCCAGCAATTGAAATAAGGTTTGCAGATTGTGATAGCCGTCGTGGCGGCGACCGGTAATATGTAAAAATAAATTAAGCTTGGCAACCGCAGGCAGGCTCAGGGTCATAATTGCCAGCTCCTGATATAAAAACTAATAGTGGTATCGTCACTGCTGAGCTTAATTTTCTGGGGCAACGCCAGCGCATCAGCGAAGAAGCTCTGATAACGAAGCTGCCAGATAATTCCGGTGCTATCCACCAGCTGAAATGCCAGCACTCTGCCAAGATCATCGTATTCCACGGCGCTGGCCTTAGCACCCGGTATCCCTTTTAACCACAGTGGCATATCGTCCAACGGCATCGACCAGCCAGCCAGTTGCCAGAGTAAACTACCGGGGTCAGCCGCCTGGTAGCGCTCGCCACGCACCAGAATACTGCTGCCCTGTGCGTCATTGGTGAGTTCAAACAGGCTGATCCCGAAAAAATTAGCAAGACGTGCTTTAAAGTGTTCGGTGTTATGCTGTTGCCAGTTCAGGTTACCACTTACTGATTCTTCTGGGGTTTTAATGCCGACTGAAGCCTGTAACCTATACTGTTCGATCGCAGTTAGCTGCGCCAGCCGACTTTTATTGTCCAGGGCCGGTGCCGGTGAGGGCTTTGATAACAGGCTGCAACCACTGGTAATGAGCAGTAATCCGGCGAGGATAAGCCACTTAATTGATGCTGGCACGCTGAAAGTCCTTAGTTACGCTTTTCTTAATATGGGCTTTTTCGTACAATTCGCCCCTGACAAACTTGATGATACAGGTGATGGCCATCTTTGCACTAGGCATTAATCATAAAACAGCACCGGTTGGTTTACGGGAAAAAGTGGCATTTGCCCCGGAACAGGTGCATGAAGCCTTGCGCGAACTGGCTACGGCTACTGCGGTAACCGATGCGGTTATTTTATCGACCTGTAATCGTACCGAATTGTATTTTAACGGCACAAATAATCAAGCAGAACACGTTGTTGCCTGGTTGGCCCAGTTTCATCAGTTAGCTGTCAATGAATTGCAGCCACATCTGTATCTGCACTACGATCGGCTGGCTGCTGAGCATTTGATGCGGGTAGCGGCCGGACTCGATTCTTTGGTATTAGGCGAGCCACAGATCCTGGGCCAGGTTAAGCAGGCTTATAATCAGTCACGTCAGGCTGGCACGATTAATCCGCAATTTGAACGATTGTTTCAAAAAACCTTTGCTGTTGCCAAAGATGTCCGGACCAACACCGATATCGGTGCCAATGCAGTCTCAGTCGCCTTTGCCGCGGTTAGTTTAGCTAAACAAATCTTTGGTAAACTTGAAAAAGTGCAGGTGCTGTTAATTGGCGCAGGTGAAACGATTGAGTTGGTTGCCCGTCATTTGGCCGAACAGGGTGCTAAAGAACTCACCGTTGCCAACCGCACCTATGAGCGGGCCGTGCTGTTGGCAGAGCAGTTTAATGCCAAGGTGATTACGTTGTCGCAGGTGCCGATGCAGCTACCGCAGGCGGATATCGTGATAAGTTCAACTGCCAGTACCTTGCCGATAGTTGGCAAAGGCATGGTGGAGCAGGCGTTAAAAAAGCGTCGGCATAAACCGATGTTTCTGGTCGATCTGGCCGTACCACGTGATATCGAACAACAGGTAGCTGAGCTGGAAGATGCGTATTTGTATACGGTCGACGACTTGCAAAGTATAGTGGCGCAAAATGTCAGCTCGCGCCAGCAAGCCGCAGAGCAGGCTGGTGTGATAATCAGGCAGGGAGCCGATGATTATCTGCAATGGCTGCAATTGCAAGGCAGCGTTGAGTGGGTGCGGGATTACCGCCAGCGCTGTGAGAATATTAAAACCGAGTTGCTGGGCCGGGCATTAAACCAGCTTGCTGCAGGTCAGGATGCTGAGAAAGTGCTGGCTGAGCTGGCCAACAAGCTCAGTAACCGGCTGATGCACAGCCCGACCAAAACTATCCGTCAGTTATTGCAACACGAGGCCAGTGAGCCGCAGGCACTAATCAACAGTTTATTAGATATTTAAACAGGTAACAGACCTAACATGAAAGATTCGGTATACCGCAAGCTTGAAGGCTTAGTCGAAAGGCATGAAGAAGTGCAGGCGTTGTTAAGCGATCCAGGCGTTATTGGCGATCAGAAACGTTTTCGCGAGCTTTCTAAAGAGTACAGTCAGCTGGAAGATGTCAGTAAAGCGTTTAACCGCTTTCGACAGGCGCAGCAGGATTTAGCTGCTGCTGAAGAAATGCAGAAAGATAGTGATCCTGACATGCGTGAAATGGCGCAGGAAGAATATAAAAGCGCCCGCGCTGCCATTGAACAACTGGAAAAAGAGCTGCAATTGTTATTGTTGCCCAAAGACCCGAATGACAGCAATAACTGTTTTATCGAAATCCGGGCCGGGGCAGGTGGTGATGAAGCGGCAATATTTGCCGGCGACGTATACCGGATGTATAGCCGCTTTGCAGAGCGCCGGCGCTGGAAGCTGGAAGTGATCAGCGCTAACGAAGGCGAGCATGGCGGATTTAAAGAAGTGATTGTTGGCGTGCAGGGCGACGGTGCTTACGGTATTTTAAAATTTGAATCTGGTGGTCATCGGGTACAGCGGGTACCCGCTACTGAATCACAGGGCAGGGTGCACACCTCGGCCTGTACCGTGGCTATTATGCCGGAAATACCAGAAAATGAAGCAATAGAAATTAACCCGGCAGATTTAAAGGTGGATACTTACCGGGCGTCTGGCGCGGGTGGTCAGCACGTTAACCGCACCGACTCGGCTATCCGGATCACCCACTTACCTACCGGCATCGTGGTCGAATGTCAGGACGAACGTTCCCAGCATAAAAACCGGGCCCGTGCGATGAGTGTACTGCAATCCCGGATTCAGGCAGCAGAAGACGAAAAGCGCCGCTTAACGGAAGAATCAACCCGCCGTTCTCTGGTAGGCAGTGGTGATCGTTCTGAACGGATCCGCACTTACAATTTCCCGCAAGGCAGGTTAACAGATCATCGGATCAACCTGACCATTTATCGTTTAAACGAAGTGATGGAAGGTGATCTGGAGTTAGTTTTAGAACCGTTGAATCAGGAACACCAGGCTGACTTACTGGCAGCGCTGGCAGACGAAAATCGCTGAGATGACCCTGGCAGAATGGCTGCAACAGGCAACCCGCCAGCTTAGCGGTGTTTCAGCGCTGGCGGCTGACGACGCCAGGTTGTTGTTGTGTCATCAGTTAAACGTCAGCGTCAGTTATGTATACGGTCATGGTGACGATACGCTGGGAGAGCCAGATCTGCAGGCGCTAAATCAGCTACTGCACAGGGCGGTGCAGGATGAGCCCATCGCTTATATTATTGGCCACTGGCCGTTCTGGAATATTGAACTTGAAGTTGCCAGCTGCACCCTGATCCCAAGGCCAGATACCGAGCTATTGGTTGAGCAGGCGTTATCGCTGTCTTTGCCAGAGCATGCCAAAGTACTGGATTTGGGCACCGGTACCGGTGCTATCGCGCTGGCGCTGGCCTGTAACCGGCCATTGTGGCAGGTCACCGCGGTAGATAAAATAAGCGCAGCAGTGGCGCTTGCCAGGCGCAATGCAACCCGTTTAGCGGCCAGCAACTGCACAATTTCGCCAAGCGACTGGTTCAGTGCGGTTACAGGCCAGCAATTTGATCTTATTGTCAGCAATCCGCCCTATATTGAGCCAGACGACCCGCATTTACCGGCGCTGAAATATGAGCCTGTATCAGCGCTGGTTGCTGCAGAGCGGGGCCTGGCAGATTTAGCCACTATATGTCAGCAAGCACCGGCTTATTTAGCCACGAAAGGCTGGTTATGGCTCGAGCATGGCTACAATCAGGCTGAAGACGTGCAGCAGTTATTAACGACGGCAGGCTTTAACAAGGTGCAGTCGCGCAAAGACTACGGTGGCAACTGGCGGATCAGCGGTGGTTGTTTAAATAGCCACAACGAATAACAATAAATTTTGACCCGCAAGCTATTAGCGCATATAACTATTTGACGTTTTTTGAATCGCTATCTGTTTTCGGAGCCCGCCTGATGAATGACGCCTTTCTGTTTGCTGACGAAACTGAACGCCCTGAGGTGGTCAATCATGGCTACTGGAAAGTATTAATTGTTGATGATGAACCTGAAGTTCATACCGTCACTAAGCTGGCCCTCAGCGATTTTAGCTTCAATAACAAAGGGCTCGAGTTTTTAAGCGCCTATTCGGGTGCACAAGCCCGGGAAATGATAGCCGCCCATCCGGATACCGCCATTATTTTGCTCGATGTGGTAATGGAAACCGACGATGCCGGCTTATTGGTAGCACGGCATGTGCGGGAAGAGCTGAAAAATGACCATGTGCGGATTATTCTGCGAACCGGTCAGCCGGGCCAGGCACCAGAGCGTCAGGTTATCGTTAATTATGATATCAACGACTATAAATCAAAAACTGAGCTGACCGCGCAAAAACTATTTACCGTGATTATGTCCAGCCTGCGTTCTTATCGCGATATCCTGTCGCTGGAACATAGCCGTCAGGGCTTGGAAAAAATTATTAATGCTTCAATTGATCTGTTTTCTGCACATTCCATGGAGCAATTTATTGAAGGGGTACTGCAACAACTGACCTCTATACTGGGCAGTCATGAAAACGCCTTACTGGCCAGCTCATCTATGGTCGCGGGCAATGTGCGATCCGATGCCGGCCCCCGCGATTTAGTGGTGTTTGCCGGGCAGGGCCAGTTCGCCCAAAAAGAGGGCAAACCGGTGCAAGAGGTGTTAAATCATGAGCTGCTGGCAGCATTTGAAACTGCACTGGACAGTCGCAGTATCGTCTATCGGGACAACTATCTGGTGGCTTACTGCTGCAGTAAGTTTACCCATGGCTCGCTGCTATATATTTCTGGCTTGCCGGGGCAGGTGAGTGACAATCAGAAAAAACTCATCGAGTTATTTGCGCAGAATGTACAGATCGCTTACGAAAATGTGCAGTTGCAGCATGAAATAGAAGACACCCAACGTGAAATTGTATACCGCTTAAGCGAAGCGGTGGAGCATCGTTCGGTAGAAACCGGAAACCATGTTCGCCGGGTTGCCTTTATTTGCTATGACCTGGCAAAAGCATATGGCCTGAGTGAGGAAGAAGCCGAGCGGCTAATGTATGCTTCACCGCTGCATGATGTGGGCAAAGTAGGCATTCCTGATGGCATTTTAAATAAACCGGCCAAGCTTAATAATGGTGAATGGGAAGTAATGAAAACCCACAGCAGCATTGGCTATGATATTTTGAAAAACTCAAAACGTGTTATTATTCAGGCCGGTGCAATTGTCGCTCAGGACCATCATGAAAAATGGGACGGCACGGGTTACCCTGCGGGTAAAAAGGGTAAGGATATTCATGTGTATGGCCGCATTGCTGCTCTGGCTGATGTATACGATGCGCTTCGCCATCCTCGTTGCTACAAAAAAAGCTGGAGTAAAGACGAGGTAATAGCACATATTGTGGCTCAGTCGGGCAAGCAGTTCGAACCTGCACTGGTTGAATTATTTCTGCAACGGGTTGAAACGCTCGAAACCATTTTACAAAAATATCCAGATATTGAAGATTAGCATGGCGCACCAGTAGCGCGTTGTAATACAAATAAGGACCCTGCAGTATGTATATGGCGTTTAAAAATTTACACTTGTTATTTGCGGTACTGAGTGTCAGTTTATTGTTTATTCGCTTTGGTATGATGTTACGCAGCTCGCCACTGTTGCAGCACAAATTGCTGAAAATTGGCCCCCATATAGTTGATACCTTACTTATTTTAACCGCAGTGGTGCTGATGTTCAGTATCAATCAGTATCCGTTTGTGAATAGCTGGCTGACGGAGAAGTTGATTGCCCTGCTGGCCTATATCGCGCTGGCAGTTATGGCGTTGCGTGGCCGTACCATTGCAATACGCTGGTTATGCTTTTTAGGAGCACTGGGCTGGTTGGGATTAATGATTAGGGTAGCACTTGACAAACAACCGGTGTTTATACCGCTTTAATTTAAACAGATTGCTGGAATATTATGGAACAGAAAACCGTCAGAGTCGGTAACCTTACAGTAAACAACCAGCAGCAGTTTGTGCTGTTTGGTGGCATGAATGTGCTGGAATCACGGGATATGGCAATGCGCATTGCCGAGCATTACGTTACCGTATGCACTAAGCTGGGGATCCCTTTTGTATTTAAGGCTTCATTTGATAAAGCGAATCGTTCGTCGGTTCACTCTTACCGGGGCCCTGGTCTGGAGGAAGGCTTAAAAATCTTTGCTGAAATTAAACGAACCTTTGAGGTGCCGTTGATTACTGACGTGCACGAACCCTGGCAAGCTGCGCCAGTGGCAGAAGTGGTTGATGTTATCCAATTGCCGGCATTTTTAGCCCGGCAGACGGATTTGGTGGTAGCGATGGCCAAAACCGGTGCGGTGATTAATGTCAAAAAACCGCAGTTTCTGGCACCTCACGAAATGCGGCATATTATTACTAAGTTTGCTGAAGCAGGTAACGATAAGGTTATTTTATGCGAACGCGGCAGCTGCTTTGGGTATAACAATCTGGTGGTTGATATGCTGGGTATGGATGAAATGAAGCAATTCGCGCCGGTAATATTCGATGCAACGCATGCGCTGCAAAAGCCGGGGGGGCGAACCGATTCAGCAGATGGCCGGCGTGCTCAGGCTGCTCAGTTAGCGCGTTCTGGTATGGCGCTTGGTCTGGCTGGGTTATTTATTGAAGCCCATCCTGATCCTGAGCAGGCAAAATGCGACGGTCCCTGTGCGTTACCTTTAGCAAAGCTGGAAGGATATCTGAGCCAGATGCAGCAGCTTGACCAACTGGTTAAAAGCTTTGCCCCGCTGGATACTTCTGCCAGCTGATCATGCTTGAGTTTGGGGTTACCCTGTTAAAAAAACCGGCAATATTGCCGGTTTTTTTAACAGGGTATAATGTTGGTAACGGCAGTGGTACCTGCCCCTTGGTTAATAGCGCTGACGCACGTAATTAACCACTTCCTGGTATTTCTCCTGCATTACCCGGCCGTGTTCATTAATGACTGACCAGTCACTATTTTCCGCCGCCCGTTCCAGTTTTAATGCCTCCGCTGACAGACTAACGGCACCAACACTTTTGGCTACTGATTTGAATTGATGGGCAACAGCCCTGACCGCGCTGCGATTCTGGTCTTTCGCTACAGTGGCTAATTCAGCCAATAACTCTTTGGCGTGCTTAACGAAGTAGTTAAGGTACTCCTCGTGCTTCGCCGGTTCATTGCCCAGAAAATTGGCAATGGTGGTAAAACAAATGGGCGAGGGTAGCTGGCCTGGTTCAGCGTTACTGGCAGCCGCAGTGGCCGACTTTTTTTCCGTGTTGGGCAGCCAGCGTTTGAGCATGGTTTCCAGGGTAACCAGTTCCAGGGGCTTGGTAATATAACCATCCATACCAATACTGATACATTTTTGCTCTTCACCTTTGAGGGCGTTAGCGGTAACGGCGACAATCCGACTGAAGTTACTATCATCCTGCCGGTTTAAACTTTCTTTGCGAATAGCAATGGCTAAATCGTAGCCACTCATATTGGGCATATGTAAATCGGTTAGCACTAACGGGTAATGGTAATGTCGCCACATATCCAGCGCAACAGCGCCATCATCTGCCACTTCAACAGCATAACCGAGCGCATTTAGCTGATCGACAATCACCCGTTGGTTCATGATATTGTCTTCAGCCAGCAGAATTAACTGTCTGTCGCGCCTGGCGGTTTCAATATCCGGAGCGCCTTTACTTAAGTTCAGACTGGATGTTTGTTGCGGTTTTGGTTTCTCTTTGCGCCTGGCGGCTACTAAAATGGCGTCGTACAGATGACTACGGCATATAGGAGAGCTATGCAGGTAGTACGTTTGCTCATTACTGTGCTCTGATAACTCAACCTGATTGGTAATTACAATAAACTGCACAGGCTCCAGCTGTGGCACCTGCTGCAGCATTTTAATGTGCTCAGCAGAGATTTGCTCATAGGTTGCGTCAAGCACCCACACGGCAGCCTGCTTGGGCGGCAGTGGTTTTTGTGCGGAGGCACGCTTGAATAATGCTTCAATGTTGTTGAAGACTTCAAGTTCCGCATGCGCATGCAGGAAGTAATCGCTTAAATGTTCCTGATTGTCGCTGTCCTGGGTAAACAGGCAAATATGCACATCCCGCAACAGCTCTTTGCCAACATAATCAATTTCGTCAGAGCGGCGCATCGGGATCCTGACTTTAAATTCAGTGCCCTTACCTACTTCGCTGTGCACGTCTATATCACCGTACATTAGCGAGGTCAGCCGCTGACAGATAGACAGCCCCAGGCCGGTGCCACCAAACTTACGGGTAATAGACCCTTCTGCCTGATTAAACGGGTGAAATACATGGTTAATCTGGCGCTGGGTCATGCCCCGGCCATTATCAACAACGCTAAACTGAACCTGACTAAACTCAATGTTTTCTTCCATTAAATCCGCCCGGATCACCACCACGCCGGTTTTCTGGGGTGTGGTTTCAGTAAATTTGATGGCGTTGCCGGCCAGATTATATAATATCTGACGCAACCTGACCGGATCACCGAATAAGCCATCAGGTATTTTCGGGTCGATATATAATTTCAGATCAATTTGCCGCTGATAGGCAACTGATACCAGAATGCGACCGACCGCCTCAATGATATCGACCAGGGAAACCGGAATATTCTCCAGCTCCAGTTTGCCAGCCTCTATTTTCGAGAAATCCAGAATATCATCCAATATGCGCAGTAACGAGAAAGATGACTCACGGATGGTATCCGTCATTCTGAATTGTGAGGTAGAGAGCTGGGTTTTTCTCAGTAAATCTATGGTGCCGATAATGCCATTCATCGGTGTGCGAATTTCATGGCTCATGGTCGCTAAAAAGGTTGATTTTGCTTCATTAGCGCGCTCGGCAGTTAGCTTGGCGGTTTCTAAAGCGTCTGTTCGTTCTTTAATCCGGGTGTCAACTTCCTGCTTTAGCTGGGCGATATCGGTTTCAGAGTTCTTCAGGGCCTGTTGCCCCTGCTCGATACGCCTGAAAAGTTTATTGATATAACTGCCCAGCACGCCAAAGTTATCCTGGGCATGGCTCTCGACACTGCCATCATATTGGTTTTTGTCTAACGCAGTTTTAGTGCCGCTTACTAATGGCGTCAGTTTGCGGCCGAAATAAACTGAAATGGCATACGCAAAGCTTAAACTAAGTAAAACACCGACCACAGCACTGATGATAAAGGCAAGCAACAGGGGGAGCTGGCTGGTTGGCGGAATATAATTCACATTCACCAGCACTGTCCCGACGTCATTGCTGACGATTCTACTGACGATTAAGTAGTTGCCCTGGCGGATTTCACGATTCGCCAATTCAGGCTGTGGTACGAAATTAGCCAGGTTTACCGTATTGGCGATCAATTCCAGTTGTTGATTGGCCTGGCGATACAAATATATAGCCCGATGAATATCTGCATTACGGGCTTGTAACAGTAATTGCTCGGCAGTTTGGATATTATCATCCCGCAGCGGCCCGCTTAATGCGCTGGCCAGGATGGTTGTCTCGGCAGTTAACCGGGCGAGCTGCTGTTCTTCCCGGTTTTGGTCTGGCAAGGTAAACAAGATAAACAAGGCGGCTTGTAATAACAGAATTAACAAGGCCATTAATACCAGGCGGCGAAACATAGGTTTGGTGTAGGTGGTTTTTTCCATCAGCTGTCCATCTAAATGCATTGAAAGGCGTGCCGGTTAACTGGGGACAGTGTAACAAGTTTTTTGTAGCTGGCGCAGTGTTAATTTTAGGAGCTGGCGAACAAAGCAGCACCCTTTGATTAATCCCTGTCCGGTTGCAATGCTTTTAGAAAAAATCTGTTGACTTAGCTTAGCAAAATCCGTTTAATACGTCCCGCATTGCCCAGATAGCTCAGTCGGTAGAGCAGCGGATTGAAAATCCGCGTGTCGGTGGTTCGATTCCGCCTCTGGGCACCATATTTTGGTGTTCTGTTGCTGCCAGGTGCAGGACAATATTACCAGCACAATTTTTTTGCCCAGATAGCTCAGTCGGTAGAGCAGCGGATTGAAAATCCGCGTGTCGGTGGTTCGATTCCGCCTCTGGGCACCATCTCAGTTGAAACGCCAGCATATTGCTGGCGTTTTGCTTTGCGAATAACACCCCGATATTTCCTGTGAGTCCACATAAATTTCAGTTAGTTGAAATAGGCAGCCGCCGCTATCTTTGGTAAGCTCAGGTCAGGTCTGCTGTTTACACTCCTTTAGGAAGTCATCAGATATAAGCGCTTCTATTTAAGAACAATAACGATGGAGTTTACTTGTAATGAAATACGCGATTACCCTGTTAGCGACGGCTATGCTCAGTGCATGCGGTGGTGCTAAACAAGATCCAAAACCCAGCCAGGATGTTACCGTGAGTACAGAGCAACGCCAGCAATTAGAATACCCCGCTACTCGCAAGGGCGAGACCGTTGATACCTATTTTGATACCGCAGTGGCTGATCCCTATCGCTGGCTGGAAGATGATCGCAGCAGCGAAACTGAAGCCTGGGTAAAGGCGCAGAATAAGGTCACCTTCTCCTACCTGGAGCAAATACCATTTCGGGATCAAGTTCGTGCCAAGTTAGAGAAATCCTGGAATTTTGAGCGTATTGGTGCACCCTTTAAAGAAGGCGAATACCACTATTTTTATAAAAATGATGGTTTACAAAATCAGTTCGTGTTGTACCGGCAGAAAGATGGCGGCGAAGCTGAAGTATTCTTAGATCCAAATACCTTTAGTGAAGATGGCACCACTTCATTGGCTGATATAGAATTTTCCCGTGATGGCAGCCTGGCGGCTTACGCTATCTCTGAGGGTGGCAGCGACTGGCGCAAAATCATCGTGATTGACGCGCAAACAAAAGAGCAGCTGGAGCCAACCCTGATTGATGTTAAGTTCAGTGGTATCTCCTGGGTCGGCAATGACGGCTTCTTTTACTCCAGTTATGATAAACCAGCAGGCAGTGAACTGTCGGCTATGACCGATCAGCACAAGTTGTACTATCACAAACTGGGTACTGCTCAAACTGAAGATCGCGTGGTGTTTGGTGGCTCGGCTGAACAGAAGCATCGTTATGTTGGAGCATCTGTTACTGAAGATGACCGATACCTGCTGGTGTCTGCCGCGGTATCAACCTCTGGCAATAAACTGTTTTTAAAAGATTTAACCAAAGAAAATAGTCCGTTTGTAACGATTCTTGATCATACTGAATCGGATACCGATTTATTGGATAATGACGGCGACAAACTGTATCTGGTGACCAATCTTAATGCGCCAAACCGCAAAGTGGTTGTTACCTCTGCCACTAAACCTACCCCGGATAACTGGCAGGAGCTCATTCCGGAAACCGAAAATGTTTTGCGGATCAGTAAAGGCGCAGGTTACTTGTTTGCTAACTACATGGTTGATGCGATTGCTAAAGTAAAACAGTATGACTATAGCGGTAAACTGGTCAGAGACATTAATTTGCCCGGAATTGGCAGTGTGGGGGGCTTTAGCGGCAAAAAAGACGCTGAGCAGCTGTATTATTCGTTTGCCAATTACACCACCCCTTCCAGCATTTATGCATTTGTGCCAGAGACTGGCAAGTCTGATTTATATAACAGCCCGAAAATTGAGTTTAACCCTGAAAACTATACTTCAGAGCAGGTTTTTTATACGTCGAAAGATGGTACTAAGGTGCCAATGATCATCAGCTATAAGAAAGGCCTGAAAAAAGATAGTACTAACCCGACCATTTTGTATGGGTATGGCGGTTTTAACGTTAGCCTTACCCCTTCATTCAGCGTAGCAAATGCGGTATGGATGGAAATGGGGGGCGTGTATGCCGTAGCAAATCTGCGCGGTGGTGGTGAGTATGGTAAAGCCTGGCACAATGCCGGGGTGCAACAGCAAAAACAAAACGTGTTTGACGATTTTATTGCTGCGGCAGAGTATTTGCAACAGCAGCAGTACACGTCTGCTGACAAACTGGCTATTCGAGGTGGTTCAAACGGCGGCTTACTGGTAGGGGCTGCCATGACGCAACGTCCTGAATTATTTAAAGTTGCGCTACCTGCTGTGGGCGTGCTGGATATGCTGCGTTATCACACTTTTACCGCGGGTGCGGGCTGGGCCTATGACTATGGCACAGCTGAGCAGTCTGCTGATATGTTTCAGTATTTAAAAGGCTATTCACCGGTGCATAACGTGCAGGAAGGTACCACGTATCCGGCCACCATGGTGACCACGGCAGATCACGATGATCGGGTTGTACCTGCGCATTCCTTTAAATTTGCTGCTGAGCTGCAAGATAAAGCCACTAAAGTTAATCCGCAGTTGATCCGGATTGATGTTAACGCCGGTCACGGTGCGGGTATGCCGGTATCGATGGTGATAGATCAGGCTGCAGATATCTTCAGCTTTACCCTGTACAACATGGGATATCAGCAGCTACCGCAGTAATACTGCCAGCAATCGTCCTTAACTGTACGGCTAACCAAACAAACGGCGCATTGGCGCCGTTTTTTGTTTGGCGCTCAACAGGGTAAAGCTTGATAAAATCAGCTGCAAGCGCCAAAGTAGCAGTTAAACTTGTAAAAGGCCGGGCCGCGTATTAAAGTGCGTGCCCTTTTTATTTTTCAGGTTCTGGGCGGCGCGATTTCGCATAGCATGCGCTCAGATCCCGCCGGTACATTTTTGCAGTGGGAGTCCACAGTATGGCAAAGGCAGTGATTCTGGTTCTGGATAGTTTTGGTATTGGCAGTGCGCCCGATGCCGAGCTGTTTGGTGATGTGGGTGCGAATACGTTTGGCAGTATCGCGCGTGAATTCGTTAAACATAAAGGCCGTCAGCTGGCCTTACCCAATCTGGCGCGTTTAGGCCTGGTAAAGGCGGCAACTGCTGCCGCAGGCAGAGCCCCAGAAGTGGACGACAGCGTACAGCCGGTCGGTGCCTATGGTTATGCCCGTGAACTTAGCAGTGGTAAAGATACACCCAGTGGTCACTGGGAAATGGCCGGCGTGCCAGTGCTGTTTGACTGGGGCTACTTTGACGCAAAAACAGAGAGTTTTCCGCCACAATTTATTGCTGAATTATGCAAGCGGACCGGGGTAACCGGCATTTTAGGTAATTGTCATGCCTCCGGTACTGATATCCTGCGCGAGTTGGGGGATGAGCATATTAAAACCGGCAGGCCAATCTGTTATACCTCTGCTGACAGCGTATTTCAGGTCGCCGCCCATGAGGAACATTTTGGTCTGGAAAAGCTGCTGAGCTTTTGCCGGGTAGCCCGTGAGCTGTTAGATGAATACAATATTGGCCGCGTTATCGCCCGGCCCTTTTTAGGTGATAGCGCTGATAACTATGCCCGCACCGGCAACCGCCGTGACTATTCAGTCTTACCGCCAGCACCCACTGTGCTGGATAAACTAACCGGGGCAGGTGGCACGGTGATCAGCATCGGTAAAATAGCGGATATTTATGCTCATCAGGGGATCAGCGAAAACATTAAAGCCACTGGTCTTGCGGCGCTGATTGACACCACGTTGTCTGAAATGGCGAAACAGCCAGATAACAGCCTGGTATTTACTAATCTGGTGGATTTTGATCAAAATTACGGCCATCGGCGTGATGCAATTGGTTATGGTGAAGCACTGGAGTATTTTGATAGCCGCTTGCCCGAACTGCTTAACGCCTGCGCTGAAGATACCTTGTTGTTAATGACGGCGGATCATGGTTGTGATCCAACCTGGCCGGGTACCGAACATACCCGGGAATATATTCCGGTGCTGGCGTATCAGCACGGCCTGGCCAGCACTGATTTAGGCGAGCGCATGAGCTTTGCTGACATAGGCCAGACTCTGGCCGATTATTTTAAGCTGGACGCGATGGCGCACGGCGATTCCTTTATTGCTAAATTACACTAAGAGAGAACTATGGCTACTCCTCATATTAACGCAGCAGATGATGCTTTTGCGCAAACCGTTTTAATGCCGGGCGACCCGCTGCGGGCTAAACACATTGCTGAGACCTTTTTAACCGATGCAGTTTGCGTCAATACAGTACGCAATATGTTTGGCTATACCGGCACCTATCAAGGCAAGCCTGTTAGTGTATTAGGTTCTGGTATGGGTATTCCGTCGATGTCGCTATATGCCACAGAGCTAGCCAAATTCTATGGGGTTAAGAATATTATCCGCATTGGCTCCTGTGGTGCTTTACCGCTTGAGGTAAAAGTACGTGATGTGGTTATCGCCATGGGCGCCAGCACAGACTCAGGGGTTAACCGCAACCGTCTGGCAGGTATGGATTTTGCCGCGATAGCAAACTATGACTTACTGGAAAAAGCGGTCCACGCTGCCCGCGCTAAGCAGATTAACGTTAAAGTGGGCAATGTGTTCACCTCCGATTTATTTTACAACCCAAGCGAAACCCTGTTTGATACCCTGGAAAAATATGGCGTGTTGGCGGTAGAGATGGAAGCGGCGGGCTTATATGGTGTTGCCGCTGAGTATGGCATTAACGCACTGGCCATTTTAACGGTAAGCGATCACATTCGTACCGGTGAGGCGCTGGATGCTGATTTACGCCAGACCAGCTTCAATGAAATGGTTGAAATCGCGCTGTCATTAATTTAGTTATTTATCTGATTAAAATCGGAATTATTATGTCTCTTACCACCAATAAAATGTTTTATGTGTCATGGGAAGCGTTTCACCGGGCCAGCAAAGAACTGGCACAGCAACTACTGGGCCGGGACTTCAGTGCGATAGTGGCAGTAAGCCGCGGTGGCTTAGTGCCTGCTGCTATACTGGCACGTGAGCTGAATATCCGGGTAGTAGACAGTATTTGTGTTGCCAGCTATGAGCATGATAAACAGGGCAGTTTACGTATTTTAAAAGATGCCAGCCTGGAAGATAACGCCAAGCTGTTAATTGTTGACGATTTAGTCGATACCGGTGAAACCGCCCGCGCGCTGCGTGAGCATTTCCCCAAGGCCTGTTTTGTTACTGTTTATGCCAAACCGCAGGGTAAGCCCCTGGTAGACCATTATGTTACCGACATCGAGCAGGATACCTGGATCCAGCTGCCCTGGGATATGGAACTGGCCTACAGCAAGCCGCTGGCGGAGCACTAAGCATATGGCAGCAGTACAACAGTTAACAATTAGCCTACCTGACTGGATTAACGACGTTGTCGACTGGCAGAAAATTTATGCTGATGACAACGAGAAAATGGCCCTGGCGGTAGAGCTGTCAAAGCAAAATGTGCTGCGCGCTACCGGCGGCCCCTTTGGCAGTGCCATTTTTGATTGTGATAGCGGTAAGCTACTTAGCGTAGGCGTAAACCGGGTAATGCCAATGCATAACCCGGCAGCCCACGGCGAAATGGTGGCCATAATGCTGGCCGGGCAGCAACTGCAAAGCTTCAGCCTGAATGCCGATGGCGTCAGACGCGAGTTGTTTACGTCCTGTGAGCCGTGCGCCATGTGTTTGGGTGGCACGCTGTGGAGCGGGGTAAAACGGCTGGTATGCGCCGCCACCGCAGACGATGCCAGAGCCATCGGCTTTGATGAAGGGCCGGTAGAGGCCAGCAGCTATCAGTACCTGACTGATGCCGGTATCGAAGTCGTCCGTCTGGTTCAGCGCGATGCAGCTAATGCGGTACTGCAGCATTATGCCAACGGCGGCGGTCAGATTTATAACGGCTAGCGCGAAAACCTGCATGAGAACGGCTGATGACCTTCTAGCCAGAGCATAAAAGTTAGTGCTGTGGTTTAATCAGGAACTTCTCTCCGGTAGCCTGTTTGCCATAAACTGCTATCGCATCCAGTTGTAACGCACCCGCCAGGGATACTTCGTCAGTGTAGTGGCTGGCGAACGTAGTTTTAATCTCGGCAGCAATACGCTTGCGCATGGCGAAGGTGGTTTCCTTACTGAGTTTCCCCAACGCATTAAACAATAAAAAGCCGTTCACACCCCAGGCAAAACCAAAGTTACGGTTTAACGTGATGGGGCCGCGATCAAGCCCGCCATAAATATAAACCTGTTTATAGATGTCAGATCCATACACGCTGTATTGAGTGATATTGCGAGCGACGGCAGCTTCCATGCAGGTAAGAATATCGCTCGCCAATTTACCGCCCCCAATAGGGTCAAACGCGATAGTGGCGCCAGTGGCGATTAATGCCTGGGTCAGGTCGGCCATAAAGCTGTCGCTACTGGAGTTAATCACGTATTTGGCGCCCTGGTCACGGAGTAAAGCCTCCTGATCTGGCTTACGGACGATATTGACCAGGTCGATGCCGTCGGCGATACAGATGCGGTTAAGCATTTGTCCGAGATTAGAGGCAGCGGCGGTGTGTACGATAGCCTTGTGACCTTCAGCGCGCATGGTTTCTACCATGGTCAGCGCTGTCAGCGGGTTGACAAAGCTTGAAGCGCCCTCGGCTGCAGTAGTACCCGGCGCCAGTTCCAGACAGCTTTTAACATTGGCACAGAGATATTTGCGATAGGTACCACCGCCAATTACTGCAACGGTTTTGCCCAGTAAACTTTGCGCAGTGGCTGAAGCGCCCGCAGCGACAACAGTACCGGCCCCTTCATTGCCTACAGGTATAGGCTGGCCAACCCGCTTTTTAACAGCAGCCATGAATTTTGCCGGGACATCAGCACTGATGACCGGGCGATCGTCGCTACCGGATTGGCTGGCAGTTGTCATATCGGCTGCGCTGAACATCACGCCCAGATCGGAGGGGTTAATCGGGGCGGCGTCAATGCGGATGACCACTTCGTTTTCGCCAGGCTCAGGCATAGCGATCTCGCGCAAGGAAAGTGCGAGTTTGTTGTCTTCGCTAATGGTAGAAATAAGTTCGATGTTGCTGTCCGACATTTTTTGCTCCTTAAAGAGTTAGCTGGTTTGGTTTGTCGCAAACCGGTGTTACCTCATACATTGAGGGGCAAGCCTTAGCGTCTTGGTGAACCGCGGCGCTGGACTAACTGAACGTAGTGATAAACTGGGGGCAGAAGAGCGTTTTAGCAAGCATTAACAATCAATGGGGGCAGTTTTTAATATTTACTGCTCAATTCAGCAAGACATAAGATTTGGCTCCAGATATGTAACTGAAAGGCTTATTGAGTTATCTTCGTAATAAGGGTCGCTCGTCAGGGTGGAGCCTTTGGCCAATTAAACAAATAACCAACTGAAGTGTTATGAACAAAAATAAAGCAAAACTGATGTTGCGGATAGCGCTGATAGTTGCATCTATATCCTCTTTGTTTTTTGTACCGTGGCTTTTAGTAAAAGCATGGGTACTTCCGCTGCCAAATACCATACAAGCGCAGTTGGATGAAGCTATTAATCATGGTTTTGATGGCGTGATTGTCTATATTGATCAAACGGCGCAACCCGGACAATATTTCGCTGCAGGATGGCACGATCGAGACGCTAAGGTACCCGCCAGGCCTCAAGCCCTTTTTAAAATTGCCAGCATTAGTAAGCTATACGATGCCGTGGCTGTAACCAAACTGGTCAGTGAAGGGCGGCTTTCGCTGGATAAAACAATTGCTGATTATTTACCAGAACTGCTGGGAAGGATCGAGCACGCAGATAAAATCACGTTAAGAATGATGCTTCAACATCGTAGTGGCATTCCTAATTTTACCGACGCGCCTAACTTTTGGGTCGAGCCAACCCAGACTTATGCCGCAAGTCTTGCATTGATACTGGACAAGGCAGCCAATTTTAAGCCCAATGAAGATTACGAATATTGTAATACGAACTATTTGTTAATTAATAAGATAATGGATGATGAGCTCGGTTATGGGAATTTCCAGTACATTCAGAAACAGGTTTTAATGCCACTTAACCTTAGCAATACTTTTAGTTCGCTAACTGAAGTAAATATGGACGATGTAATGAGTGGTTATCATGTTGGACATCCTTATGATTTGAAGGCAGACGAACATGGGATGGTAGCGACAGCGGAAGATGTAGGGCGGTTTCTCAGAGCAATGATAGAGGGTTCAGTTTTTGATGGCGAAGAACAGGCCATATATTCCTCCATTTATCAGTATGAACATGCTGGCTGGGTACCGGGATATCAGAGTTTCGCAAAATATGACCATGAACTTGATGCGGTTGTGATTACGTTTTACAGCACAACGGATCCTAAGCTGTATAATTGGAACTTATCGGAAATTGTTAACAGCCGAATTGTTAAAATACTTAAAAGCCAAACAAGCCTCTAAAAATTTGCTCCCGTAATGGGGTCAGAAAGCGGTGTTATTTATCCGCTGTAACAACCACCAGAACACTGCCAAACTCCTGGTAAAGCTGTTGGTGGAACTCCCCCAGTAATTGCGGATCAATACGGGTATAAAAAGTGAGGGCTTGCGCAGGTTGCTGTTGTTGCAGACAGATCTCTGTCAGCCGGACAAGATGGATGGCATGTTGTACCTGATACTCTGGTTGTGAGGTGTAAACCAGAGATTGCTCGTAAAGCTCATAAGCGGCTTGCAGTTGCCCCAGCAATTGTTTAGTACGTGCCAGATTACCCATCGCGATAATAATCTTATTGTTGTGTCCCATAACAAGTGAAGCGTTCAACGCCTCGGTGCGATACTGTGCAGCTTCATCGAGCTTATCGCGCTGATGGCTAAGTAGTGCTTTATTTGAATAGAGTTCATAGAGAAACAACGGGTCTTTACTTTTTTGATATTTCAGCTGAACCTGATTCAGCAGCTGCTCTGCCTGCTCCAGCTCGCCTAACGAGTATTGTAAGTTGGCTAACTCGATTATTCGAAGCGGATTACCAAAGGCACTATATACTTGTTGCAGCATTTGCATAGCCGTGCTGGCATAGTGCTTTGCCAACTCAGCTTGTCCACTGATAAACAGGGTTTTAGCGTAATAAAAATGCACTTGCACCTTTAACATATCGGGTAGCGCTTGTTGTTGCAGCAACAGTTCGGCCTCTGCTTGCAGTTGCTGAAACTGACGTTGATCAAACATATAATCGAGCTGAAAGCCCTTTATCCGGTACCAACCATGGCTGAACGAAGATAAAGCTGACAGTTGCTGCGTTATGTATTGCTCGCAGCTTGTGCTGACTTCTTGTTGGCAAAATTGCTCATGATCGCTCAGATTCTCCGAAGCGCTAAGCTTAAAAGCCAGTAACAGAATAAAAAAAGAAGCACTACGCATAACAATACAGCTACCGTTAATAATACCAATGTATCAGTGGGACACTATGCCCATCCTGCAGGTCGCCGTCAATTAAGCGCTTTCTATATTTAGCATGATAAAAATGAAAAAACCCAGCCTTGCTGGGTTTTGATAACACTAAAACGGTTTAAACGATACGGCGGCGACGGATAAGTAAGGCAGCCATTGCCAGCGTAAACAACGCCAGAGTTGAAGGCGCTGATACCACCTGCGCCGTGCCGAGGCGGAAAGAATCGAACTCAACTAAATTGCCGTCAAGGTCAAACACTTCTAAGTAGCCGAAATCGAACGCCGCTTCGTAAAACATCTGATAGCTCCACGTCAGTGGACCAAAGCCAACATCATCGCCGTCGAACTCAAAAAATTCGATACCAGCATAGATATTGTCGCTATCAATAACTACTTCAAACAGGAAAATATCAAACACGTCACCCCAGGAGTACAGATCGCTCAGGTTAATGTTTACCAGAGTAATCTCATCGCCAAACGCGGTATCCAGGACGCCGGTATTCAGCTGATTTTTATTTATCTGAATTTCAATAGAGCCAATTTTGCCAAAGAAATCACCAATGATGTCCTGCTTAATATTAATAAGCGTGGCATTAGCGGCAAACGATGTGGCAAACATTAACGTAATAGCCAGTAACGATTTACTAATTAGTTTTGTGAGAGATTTCATTATCTGCTTCCTTATTTTTTTAAAATGCCGGGATAGTTCGGCTATCCCGGCGTTCCCTGACTACGGCTGGACGACTTCCAGTGCCGTGGTGCCCTGTACTTCACCATTACCATCGGTAAAGGTAACGGTTCCCATATATAAACCTGACGCTAAGCCACGTGTTCTGAGGCTGATATTCTGCAAACGATTTTCAACCGCGCGGGTTGAGGCAGAAACCACGGTAGAGGGTTCGGCGCCATCCAGAATCCATATCAGCTGAGTGTAATCAACAGTGGCATTGCCCAGTAAATCTACCCCTTGAACAAACAACAGATAGAAGCTAAGACCGCTGTTTACCGTATTTTCCGGATTAACAATGATTAAATCTTCGTTTGCATCTGGACCTGTTGAAGTCTGTAAAGGTGAGCAGCTATTTCCTGTTGGCGAGGGCACGCAGGTGTACAGTACTAAGTCTAAGTTGGTACCCGGAACGCTAACTAAGACATCACGGGTGCTTATTCTCAGTAAAGTTGCACCTTCAGGTACACCAAACGTGGTGTAAAATGTTGGCGAGGCTACATTAATACCAAAGTTAAATGCGCCTGGGTTGCTAGGTGAAGTTCTATTTACACCAAAGGGTAAGCTGAGCCCCTGATGTTCGACCCCAAAGCTACCTGAATACAACGTCTCAACAAAGAATAACACGCGGCCCCGGTTTAACTCTAGCGACAGCAACTCCGGTACAATAATCGTTTGTGTTGGTATCTGATTAACCGCAATAGGGCTACGAACTGTCAAGCCGTCAGTGCGTTCAAGTGTTACTGAACCGAATACCCACTGATTGGCCGGAAAGCCAGGTACGGAGTTGAACGTTAAGCTGTAGCTTGCAGTACCGTTTGGTGCAACTTCCAGTAATCCACTGGGTATTACGTTGCCAGCAGCATCAAAGGTTGCAACTGAAACAGCGGTTCCTTCAGGTGCATCAACCACAACATTGTAAGTACCACCATTACCCGAGACATCCGTTACTGTACGAGAAATGGTTTCAGTTCCGGCAAGTTCGCCAATCGCGATTGAAGGGTAATTTAATTGACTGGCGTCAGTGGCAAAACCAGCGTTAGCTATGTCGGTACAATCAGCGCCAAATCTGGCAGATGACACTAAACCTGCTTCGCCTTGGCCACACAAGAATCCAAGATAGTCACCTAAGTTTGCGCTATAGACTAAGCCTGGATTTAAAGCAGGCGCTGGTGCTACATGTCCGGCACCAAAATCAAATGGATCAGCGGGCGTAACGCTATCTTCTTTCACAAGGTCTTGCCGTGCCGTGGTCATAATAGCTGATTTGATTTGCGCTGGCGTCCAGTTTGGATACTGACCCGCTAACAGCGCCGCCATACCGGCAATATGTGGGCTGGACATGGACGTACCTTGCAGGTATGCAAAGTTTTCGCCTTGCGGGTTGCCACCAAATTGTAACTGTTGTGGGCTGGACGCTGCTAAAATTCGCACACCCGGCGCAGTTATGTCTGGTTTCAGGATGTCGGCAGTTTGGGTATTGACACCACGTGACGAGAAGCCAGCCATGATGTTACCCACTTCAGTCGCTTCAGTTGCAGCGCCATTGCGAGACATCGTCACGTTTGTAGTACCTGTACTTACGCTATCTGCTAAAGCCAGACCGTCAGCATTGAATACCATTACACCCGGAATACCAATGCCCGGGTCTACTCCGCCCATCGCAATAGGCGTGCCGCTCAGGGTGTATACTACTGCACCAATGGCGCCAGCTGCTTCTGCATTCAATAACTTATCAACGAACGGGCAACCGCCACGTGCGATAAGTGCAATTTGACCGGTCAAATCATTGCTTAAGGGGCCGCAGGCTTCAACGGGACTGGCGAGACCTAAATCTGCTGTGACACCTCCTTCAGGAACCGGTGTACCAATTACCGCAGGAACGGAGAAAATTTCGCCCGGCGCTAATGTACCGCTATTGATTATTAGCTCATTACCAATAACCGCTGAAGTGCCGTCATAAGTAGAGGCCGCAACTGTTGCAATCCAGGGAGCGATGTTACTTACCGTCGCTGCTGTAGGGCCACTGTTGCCAGCAGAAGCAGTGAAGAATATGCCGGCATTAGCAGCACTAAGTGAAGCGTTATACACTGGGGTGTTAATTGCTTGTGAGTTGCCGATTGAGTAGTTTAATACGTCGACACCATCAACAACCGCCTGGTCTATTGCGGCCAGGCTGTCTCCAAAGAAACAACCTCGTTCGTTAACACCTGCTGGACTGACATAGTTTGCATTCCAGCAAACTTTGTATGCAGCAAGCCGCGCACGCGGTGCAATTCCTGATACTGAACCTACCTCTGCGCCGCCTAAAACAGCTGTCACGTCAGCGTTACCTGCGGCAGTTGACGCAGTGTGGCTACCGTGGCCATCGGCGTCTCTTGCAGAAGCGAATTCACCTAAGCCAAACTGCATTTCATACACGCTTGAGAAGGTGCTGCCGAAATAGCGCGCACCAATCAATTTGTTATTACAAGCAAATTCGTCTGACGGCGCGGTGGAGTCGTCATAAATCACCACGCCATCACGTACAAATGAGCCTACGCTACCTACGTTACATTCGCCAGCCCAACCCGCTGGAGCTGGTCCGTAGGTATTAGCAGCATTAGTTGCCGCAGCGATGAAAGAGGGATTTTCAGGCCAGATGCCCGAATCCAGAATGCCAACAATAACATCTTCACCGACTATGCCACTATCATGCAGGCCATCACCAGCTGCGTTAATTAAACCCAAAAACGTGGGTGTATTCGAGGTGTGCAGTTGATGTACTTCGTCGGGATAAACTGCTGCAACATCAGGGTGCTTGCTTATGGCTTTCAGTTGCGCCGGTGATAGGCGGGCAGAAAAGCCATTAAAGGTGTGGGCGTAGTTGTGTAACACCTCAACGACACCAACCTCGGTTGCAACGGCCGCTTGCTTGGCTTTCACTGCAGCAACGTAAGCTTTTATTTTCGGCGAACTGGCATTGTAATTATTGCCAGTGTTGATAACCATCTGGTTGCTGGGAATCAGCTCTCCGAGTTTGGTGGCCATATTGATTGCCGTAGCGTCTTTCAGCTCCACGATATACATCCCCGACGCTGCTAAAGCAGCCGGGGCGGTATCGGTTGCGCTAAGCTGGCTGGCATCAACCTGGAGGATATGCGGCGATGCATTTGCCAGTGCGTATGTACTCGCCAGCGCGGCTGATAGCGCAACACTTAAAAGGTAGTTATTTGATTTCATTTGCTTCTCCCATTTACATCATTATGATTTTCAGGTTACGCAGCCAAATTATCTTTCAATCCTAACGGTACAACACGGCCCAGCTAGCAATTAGAAGCAGCAAGTTCTGCATAGCTAAATGTTCTGATGGTTGTTAATAGTTGTTTAATTTTATTGTTTTGCACTTCATTAAGGTTAAGGGGGGTTGCTAACATCTGACGAGGCAATAATCGAGCCATCTAATTAAGTACTTGTTATTTCAAATTTGTTTAAAATTTAACCAATATTAATGCTTGACGTTGTAAAAAAGTCCGACAGTTTAGCTGGCTTGCAAATAGCAAATCGCATGTATTAAATCAGTAATAATGCGATCAATGAAGGGAGAGGGTGTTGTAGTTGGTGCTTTTATTAATTATTGGTAAATAGATGATAAATAAATGTTTTGCATTAGGTGGTGTTGACTGCGCTGGCTCATGTTTAACCGGTTATTGCTGATGAAATGTAGTGGCGATAAACAGCGCTTCAGTTTTTTCGCGGGCCCATGGGGTACGCCGTAGAAACTTCAGGCTGCTTTTTACCGACGGGTTCACTTTAAAGCAGTTAATATCAATCCGCCTTGCCAACTCCTGCCAGCCGTAATGATCAACCAAAGCGGTGACAATTTGCTCTAGTTTAATGCCGTGTAATGGGTTGTTTTGTTGCTCGCTCATGTTTACTCCTGCGCTCTTACCGCTAAAAAAATAGCCACCAACAGGTAGCTATTTCTTTTGAAAAACCGATTATAGCCGTTCTAACATCGCTGCGGTAAAATCAGTGGTACCAAAGCTGCCACCTAAGTCGCGGGTGGTTCTGTCACCACTGGCTATAACGTCTGCCAGAGCTGCCCGAATTTTTTCTGCTTTATCTTGCATTTGCAGGTATTCCAGCATTTGAATTGACGCCAGAATAACCGAGCTTGGGTTAGCCAGGTTTTTGCCGGCAATATCCGGGGCGCTGCCGTGCACGGCTTCAAATATGGCACAGTCTTTCCCAATGTTAGCGCCTGGTGCCATCCCTAAGCCCCCGACTAAACCAGCACACAAGTCCGACAAAATGTCACCAAACAGGTTGGTGGTAACAATAACGTCAAATTGCTGCGGGTTCATCACCAACTGCATGCAGGCGTTATCAACGATCATTTCCTGCGCGTCAATATCCGGGTAACGGGCCGCAACTTCACGGGCAGTTTTTAAAAATAAACCTGAGGTTGATTTCAGTATATTGGCCTTGTGAACAATGGTCACTTTTTTACGGTTTTCGCGACGGGCCGTTTCAAAGGCAAATACGGCTATGCGTTCTGCGCCTTCGCGGGTAATGATACTGCTTGCTTCGGCAATCAGACCATCTTCTGATACCTGCTGCCGATGGCCAGAGTACATACCTTCGGTATTTTCGCGAATGGTAATAATATCGATATTCTCGTAACGGGCTTTGGTGCCTTTAAAGGAAATAACCGGCCGCACGTTAGCATATAAGCTGAATTGCTTACGCAGGGTAACGTTAATGGAGGTAAAACCGTCACCCACCGGAGTGGTTAACGGGCCTTTTAACGTTATTTTATTTCGGGCGATGGCATCTAGGGTGGTTTGTGGTAACAACTCACCCGTTTGCTCCAGGGCCGTTAGCCCCGCTTCAACATATTCGTAGTCAAAATCACAACCGGCTTTGGTTAACACTTCAATGGCGGCCTCGACAATACTCGGGCCAATGCCATCACCTTTAATGACAGTAATGGTTTGCTTACTCATGGGGATCCTCAGGGTTTTAAAGGGAGAATTCGGGCAGACGCTAACCGCCTGGAACCGCCGGAATATAGCAGTTTTAGCCAAATTTCGCCAGTTTGGTGAAAAGTTACCGTAGAAGTTAGCGTTATAGTGGCTATAACGGCGGTGAATGGTGTAATAAAACTAGATTTCGGATACAGGGCTAGATTCAGGTAAAGGGTAATAACAGTGGCTGGCTGCTACTAGCAGTTGTTGCCAGTATTCGGCTGGATGACTGGGTAGGTGAAGCCTGGCAGAGGCGGCGGGTAGCAGTGTCGTCAGCCGTTGAGTATTGGCGTCAGTAGGGCAAAATACCGCCAGGGTCAGCTGCCAGCTCATAGTCAGTAACAGGGTTAGTAATGGTGGCTGCTTACTCTGCCAGTCATCCATTGCAGTTGCCCAGTCAGGATGCTGGTAGTGTTGTAGCAACAACTTAAGCTGGGCTGGATAGTGTTTGTTTTGCCAGATCTGCTGCTGAATATGCAGGCCAAGTACAAGTTTTTGCTGTAGTTGTTTTGCCAGGGCCAGCTGAGGTAAGGCAGCATGCTGCCATAAGCTTAACGTGGCGCAATGCGAAACCAACCCCGCCGTGCAAGCTGCTAGCGGCACTTTTGCCGCGTCACTTAGCAGTAGCAGTGCTTTGTTCAAACAATGACGCAGTTGTTCTAGCCAGTCATGATGAGGGTGAGCCTGTTGCTGGCAATATTGGTACAACTCAGCCTGCCCGACCCAATCGCTTAACGCATCCTGGCCGAGCATCGTTATGGCATGCCGTAACTGAGTCACCGGGAGCTGCTGCCGACTGATGTTACCGGCTGCCTGCTCTAAAAAGCGGCTTACCAGCGGCTGGGCTTTTAGTAACTGCACTTGTCTGCTGATACTTAACGGGTGTAGCTGATTAAATATCGACTGCTCTAGACAGCGCTTCAGGGTAACAACAGGGGGCGCAGGCAACTGCATATCGTCCTGCTCCAGTGTCGCCAGCCACGAGGGATCCCGAAAATATTGCGGGCTTAACAGGGTCAACTGAGCCAGCGGCAGTTCACTTAATGTATTGTCCAGGGCTTTTGTGCTCGGGTCAAATTTGCGTACATATACCACGGTGGGCGGATGTTGTGCAGCAACCCTGCCGCAGATCAACCAATATTGCTGATGGTTACCGGTGGTTTGGATGTCTTTGCCAAAACGTCCCGGCAACGCGTGGTATGCAACCAGCTGCTGCAATATACCAAACCATTTTGCGGCAGCAATACCCGTTTGACCACTGCGGTATTGCAGTAATAATTGCTCTAAACCTGCCTGGCTGCCAGGCTTCGGTAACATTTGTACCACCAGCTGGTTGAGCATTGCCATCAATGGCCCATCGGGATGGCATTGCCAGGCAAGTTGCCGCTTTGCGTTGCAGTAGGCAATCAGTAGCGATAGTAACGGATGTTGCTTGTTGTAATGCTGCAATGCCTTTGCCATTGTTAACGTTGTTTGCAATGGGATGGCATTAGTATCCGGTGTTGCAGCAGCGTGTAAACAAATGGCTTGCAGAAAATGCTGACTCCGCTGGGGTTGCCAGCCAAAACCGCGGCTGAGTATCAGCCCCAGCGCCATCATTTTAATGACACGGGCATGCTGAAGCGATAATTGGCGTGGTGTCAGATTCAGTTGCGCCACGACCGTCGAGAAATTCTGGTCTGCTAACGTTAAGAATAATAGAGTAAGATCACTGCTATGTTGCAACACGCTGGCAATGTCACTTGTGGCCAACGGCTGGTCTGCCTTGGGATCAAAACGCTGTAAGCCCTGATAAAACAGTGGCCACTGACAATCAGCTGTTACCATGGTTGGCATGTTGCTGATATTGAGCGACCGCAGTATCGCCAATCGCAACCAGTTGTCGGTTGATAAACAACAACGCAGTGCATTCGTCTTCGGTAGTAATACCATCAGGCAATTTACGATGGGTACGGTAATAAAGTAGCTGATATATTTCGTCTTTTACTTTAACTGCCTGGGTAATATCCGGCCCGCCGAGCCTATTTGTTACATCGTCTTGTGAATGTGCAGCGCCCAGCTTATAGCGACTGATCACCTTGGCATTAAAATTTTCGCGATGTTGCCAGCTCATTTGTGCCGGATCATCCTGATAAAGTACCAGAACGGCCAGCGTAAGCAGCAAATAAACCACAAAACCAGTAATAAATAACACAACAGGCTTTAGTTTCATGAGGGGTCCTGTTCAGGTTCGGGCAACCTTAAATCCTGCAGGTTAAGCCCGAGATCTAACGTTGTCTGCAGACTTAGTACCTGCATATAATTCATTATGGCATCTTTGTGACTGACAATTTTATCACGAAGTTTTTTTGGGCAATCGGCATGGGCCAGGGCGTCAGTTAGTGTTTCACCTAATGCCATCAGTTCTAATGCGGTTTTCGGACCCACGCCACTCACACCGGCTATATTATTGGTGCTGTCGCCTGTAAGGCTCCACAGGCGAACCAGTTGCTCTGGTGCAACCCCGAACTTATTTTTCACATAATCAGGGCTGAGTTGCTGGCGGGCAAAAGGGTCGTATACCCTGATGCCTTGGCTTAACAGGGGCAGAAAGCCTTTATCGGTAGAGACAATAGAAACCCGTTGTTGATGTTGACTGAGTTTACTGGCAATACTGGCAATCACATCGTCAGCTTCCAGACTGTTGTCAATAAAGCAGCGAAACCCCTGTTGTTGTGCTGCATGTTCTAACGCGGGCAGCGCTTGCGCTAATATCGCCGGCATCGGTTTACGGTTTGCTTTGTATTCTGGACAACGTTGCTGGCGCCATTGGCTGTCACGACCATCAAACACCAGTAGGGCGTGGCTTGGCGTCAACTCATGGCGCAATCGTTGCAATGCCTGCAGCAGCATGGTTTGGGTATTACTAATAATTTGCTGCCTGGTGCCATCGGTCACCTGCTCTGGTAATGGCAAATAGGGTCTTTCCTGTACGGCGTAAAGGCGCCGGATCAGGTTAAGTGCATCAATCAGAACAAGATGCATCATACTAACGAATAATCCGGTAGCACGGCACGTACGCTGTACCAGGCAATTTCATTCTGCCTTGATCAACAAAGGCTTGCAGCAAAGTATCCATCATTTGCATTAATATCGGTTCTCCTGATAACTGGAAAGGCCCATGCTGGCGAATTGCCTTAATCCCTTCGTCTTTTACATTACCCGCCACAATACCTGAAAATGCCCGGCGTAAATTTGCGGCAAGTTTCGCTTTGTCTTGTTCCAGGTGCAAGTCAAGTGCGGCCATATTCTGATGATTTGGGACAAAAGGCTGCTGGAATTGCGGATCAATATCTAAGGTCCAGTTAAAGTGGTAAGCATCGCCAACAGATTTACGATACTGTCTTACGTCGGCACAGCCTTGTTTTAGTTTGCGGGCAACACCAGCCGGATCATCAATGATAATATCGATTAACTGTAACGCTTCATGGCCCAGGGTGCTCTGAATAAAATTGGCAATTTCATTAAAATAGGCCTCAGATTGGCGGGGACCCGTAAGAATAATCGGCAGCTGTTGTTCAGCATTACTCTTTTTCAACATAATACCCAGTAAATAAAGCAACTCTTCTGCGGTACCCGCGCCACCAGGAAACACAATAATACCGTGAGCCACCCGGACAAAAGCTTCCAGCCGTTTTTCAATATCAGGCAGGATCACCAGCTCGTTAACAATCGGATTTGGCGGCTCGGCAGCAATAATGCTCGGCTCGGTTAAGCCAAGATAACGGCCACTGCGGATCCGCTGCTTATTATGGCCAATGGTGGCGCCTTTCATCGGGCCCTTCATCGCACCCGGGCCACAGCCGGTACAGATATCCAAACCGCGCAGCCCCAGCTGGTAACCTACTTCTTTGGTGTAATCGTATTCTATCTCGTTGATAGAGTGGCCACCCCAGCAGACGATCATGCTTGGAACATATGTGGCGTCAATTACCCTGGCGTTTCGCAGAATATCAAATACGGTATGCGTGAGTTGCCGGGGTTCGAGCAGCTCCCTGGCCTTGGTTTCAGCAGAGCGCCGGGTATGATAAAACAAAATATCTCTGAGCACTGCAAACAGGTGCTCGTGGATGCCTTTAATGATAACACCATCAACAAAAGCACTGGCAGGCGGATTGGTAAGTTCAATTTTAATGCCGCGCTCTCGTGCTAGCAAATTGACGCTAAAGTCCTTATATTGCTCATATATTTCGGCTGAACTGTCGGTATGGCTGCCAACATTAAGGACGGCCAGACAGCAATTACGAAATAGGGCGAACGCTTCTGATTCGGTATTATGTTTTAAACGTTCAACTTCAAGTTGAGACAGTAAATCCATGGCGCCTAACGGGTTTAAATGCACCTGCATAGGTAACTCCAATACTGATTGTATGCTGCAGCAAATTCAGATTTTTAAAATAACCCGATCGCGGCCGGCTTTTTTAGCTTCATAAAGTGCTTCATCGGCCCGGTCGAAAACCTGACGGCTGGTATCTTCAGCGGTTAATTGACTAGCCCCAAAAGAAATGGTGATAGGGACTTTCTGATTTTTAAAAGTAAAAACAATACTTTTTATTTTTTCTCTGAGCGTATTTAACGGCGCGGTCAGCTCATCCAGCGACGTCTCCGGAAACAGGATAACAAACTCCTCACCACCATAACGGGCAATAAAGTCAGTCTCGCGTAAACCTTGCTGCAACGCTCTGGCGATGACTTTTAAGGTTTTATCGCCTGCGCTATGGCCATAATTATCATTAATACTTTTAAAGTTATCCACATCAGCCAGCGCGATAGATAATGGTTTTTTATAACGTTGCCAGCGCTTAATTTCCAGGGCAAGCCGTTCGTCAAAAGCAGCACGGTTAGGAATTTCAGTGAGCGAATCCTGTAAACTGCGGAAGTTTTGTTCTGCCAGTTTGGTTCTGAATGTCTGGGCTTCGGTTTCCAGTTCTGTTAAACGCAGCTCCATGTCTTTTAGGGTTGACAACATGGTATGGCGTTCCTGGGTTTCAAGTTGTTCTTTTGTCTTTAATGCATCACTTATGTTGCCAAGACGCTGGGTGACCAGCTGTTTAAGTTGCTCCAATGATGTGGCATTTCTGGTGCTCTGACCAAGTTGATCAATTTGCTGCTCAATTTGTTGGTTGAGCTTGTCCAGTTTTAAGTGAAGCTGGTCGGTATTTTTTAACGACAGGCTTACGGCGTGTTGAACTGAAGATAGCGCGTCATTAAGCTGCAGCAAAAAATGTTCTGCTGACAGCCGTTCTTCGTTGATGCTGGCAACAATTATGGTAATGGTCTGCAGACAGGCATCAAGCAGGGCTTCGATGGACAGCGTGTCCAATAAACTTTGCCGGATCACAGCGATCTGGGGGGCACTCTTTTCAGCAAAAGCTAATTCGCTTAGCAAATTAGTTAACTCTACACTTATTTGACGACAAATATGGCCGTAGCGAACGTCGTCAGCCTCGCCAGTATTATAAAATTGCTGTTTAGAGTGCAGCGCCGTTTGATACAGGTTGGTCAGGCTGGTTAAATGAGGCAAAAAAGCCTGCACTGTTGATGGTGGTTCAGCCACGTTGCTCAGTAGTAGTCGCAAATCACGGCGCAATTGGTCAGGTAAACCTTTTTGTTGCTGTAATAGTTTGCCGGCCTGATTTAACTGTTGCTGAATTTCTTTAATTTCACGTTGCTGTTTGCTATCGAGCAATTGCAGGCTTTGGCTGGTATCGGTAATAAACGGGATAAGCTTTTCAAGGTCGGTGCCCTTGGTTAATTCAGTGCGTAATTTAGCCAGCCGGTTGTCCAGCTCCAGGTCGGTTCCCTTGCAAACCAGCGATAAACGAACAACAAACTGGGCCAAAATCTTAAACTGACTTTCATAGGCATTTTCTAACTTTTTGCGCGCGTTAATCGCGTTAGCCAGTTGTTGCTTTACATCGTCTTGCAATGGCTGCACCTTAAACATTTAAATGTTAAAAAAGCGGTTTAGTTTTAAGTATATCTGTAAACAACGGAAATGCGATCACTGTTTCAATATTTTATCCGCAAAGAAAAACAGCGAGCCTAAGCTCGCTGCAGGGGAGGGTACATTGTTAACTCAGCCTTTGGTGCTTGTACAGCTTACTTATAAAGATAATAAGGCAACCAGGATGTTTCTTCGTCAGAAGTCAGATGTTGCATAACAGGCGGTCCTTCTTGTTATTGCACCAGGTTAGTCCGTCTAACCTGGTGCTTTATTAAAGCAGAATGTCGCTCATTATGAAAGTCAGCATGTAGCATTACACGCCGGGTTACAGGTCTGGCAACTGTAGAGTGTTATTTACAGGCATAATCAGCCTGTTTGCGCTGAATTTCTGAAAGCTGCCCTGAAAGGTTACCGTTTACTGTCGGCTCAGCCGCAAATTGGGTAACTGATAACTGGCACTGGCTCTTACTGGATTAATATCCAGGCCACCACGACGGGTGTAACGGGCATACACCAGCAAATATTCTGGTGCACAGCGTTGCCAGATATCCAGAAAAATACGCTCGATGCATTGCTCATGAAACTCGTTGTGACTGCGAAAGCTAATCAGATAACGAAGTAGAGCTGCATGATCAATGGCGTTGCCGCGGTAATGAATATACACACTGGCCCAGTCAGGCTGGGAAGTGATCAGGCAATTCGATTTCAGTAAATGCGAATGTACTTTTTCTTCAATTGTCTCTGCAGCCGCTGTCAGTTGCAACAGGCTGGGATCATACTGATAGCTGTCGATAGTAATATCCAGATCATCAATACAGTGGCCAGGTATCCAGGTTGGCTGAAAAACCATGATTTCATTGACGTTATGCAGTGTTACCTTGACAGTGCTGCCAGCACAGGCCGCTAAATCCCGTTGGAGCGCCTGATAAACCTGACGCAAATCGTCAAACCGGCTTTGGTTAAAGCTGTTTAAGTATAGTTTGAAAGATTTAGATTCAATCAGGTTTGCTGACGTTACCGGCACTACGAAGGTGGCTAGCGCCACCATAGGTTTGCCTTTAGCGTTTAACCATGACAATTCATAGCCATGCCAGATATCTTCGCCGATAAAAGGCAGAGGATCAGACTGGTCAAGCCCGAGGGTGTCTCTGCCAGACGTGCGCGGCACTGGTTGCAGCAGGCTGGGATCATATTGTTCGGCATAGGCCGTCGTTTTGCCAAGGGTTAACCCGGCCATAATTTCTGAGTGGCTTTTTGTCATTTGGCTGGTAATCCGGTTAGAATGCGCCGATCTTAGCATAACTTCATGTCAGAGTAGAGAGGATGTCCGTGTTGTCATTAGCAGAAAGCTATCAGAATTTTATTAGCCAAACCCTGAGCTGGCACCAGCAACATAACCTGACGCTGCAGGCATGGTCCGCAGAGCCAGCTAATCCGGCACCCTGTCAGTTAAATGTACTGGATGATAATTACGTAAGCTGGCAGCCGGTACTGCAGCAACCGCCAGCTGATTTCAGCAATGTAGAGCAAGCTCTTGAGCTGCAGCTGCATTCGGATATTAAGCAATTTTACAGTTTATATTATGGTGCGGGCCTGGGCGCTAACCATAACCGTGGGCCGCTGCAACTGCTGATGGTCTGGGATGAGGCTGATCTGGCCAGATTACAGGAAAACATTATCGGCCACATTTTAATGAAGCGGAAACTAAAGCAACCTGAGACCGTTTTTTTTGCCTTAACTGATGATGATAGTATTGTGTTGTCGGTGCTGAACCGCAGCGGAGAGGTATATCTGGAAACGGTCGGAAAAGATGTCAGCGAAAAGCTGGCAGATTCACTAGTCGAATTTTTTAAGCAACTGCAGCCAGCCGCATATCAGGGCGTCTGACATTCCCAGGCAATGTTACCAACAAGGAGGCAGCTGTCGCATTTAAAATCAAACAGCTCCAGTAGTGGTGTTGTTAATCGCCAGGCAGCGCCACAGCCCGGACAGCGTTTAGCAGTTTCAGCACTACAGTTGTTGCTACTGCCACTGTAAAGGGCGTAATAAACCGGCAGAGCATTGTGCTGGCTTATTTTTTTTGCAAGCTGGCGGCCTTGGCGGTTCAGCGCGCTGTTAAATTGCTGCAAACTGTTCTCGGCAGTTTTCTGCAACACCCGCCGCTGCTGTTGCTGCACCTCATCCAGCGCCTGAAACTGTATTTGCCAGCGGATCAGGCTCTCATGGTCAACACCTTCTGCTGGTTGTAATTGATAAAGTGGTACCGGCGCCAGATCAGCCAGATTGCGAAGTGGCGAGCAGTTATCACTAAAGGTGGTAAACAGGACAAGTTTCTCTGCAAGTTGTTCGCTACTATGCTGCGACATAATGTCCATTCCCAGCACTTGTATCTGTGGATAGGCTAAACCGGCGCTCATCAGTTGCTGCTCGGCCTGCAATACTCTGGCGCTTAGGGTTGAGCGGTGCAGTGCCTCTGGGGATGGAATAACCAGCCTGCAGCAGAAACGGTCCTGCTGCCAGGCAGTTGGGAATTCCCGGCCAAGAATATTGCCATTGAAAATAAGGGCTTCACTAAAATTGCGAATAGCGGCTTCAGCCTGGCTGAAACTGGTATCGGCAATTACTTTATACGTTAGTTCAGCCAGATACATGCTGCTGCTCCAACAACGCCAGAATTCTATCAAGCTTGGCTTCTATCCGTTGTAATTGTGAGGCGGCATCGTCAGGCACCGACTCTGTTAACCGCTTATCCTCTGCTGGCAATTCAGCGATGTCAGGTAATGCAGGTTGCTTACGCCATTGCTGATAAGCCGAAAATAGCGCTGGCGCAGTAAGCTGGCCACTCAGTCGGGCTTTAAATAAAGCCAGACTGGGAGTTTTGCCCTCTTGCTGCAAGCGAATGGCGACCTGGTTGAGTAAATCAGTTACTGATGGCATGTGAGGTACTTATTTTGACTACTATTTGGTGAAATTTAGCATTTTCAACATCAGATAGATAGAGCGTTAAGTTTAACGCTATGATTTTAAATGATAAAAAAACTGGTATCGTATTTGCTTTATAATTTAAAGTATTGGTTACCCGAGCTGATACAATATCAACATAAAACAATAATTATTGGAGTAGTAACATGATAGTAAAATCTCTTAGCTTATTAATTGCGGCTAGTCTGTTGACTGGTTGTGTGGTGGCCATCGGTGATAAAGATTATGAGGATGGCGACAGTGCAGACAGCGAATGGCGAAGCACCCAGCAAGCAAATCTGACCCAAATTAATCAGCTGCAGCCTGGCATCGCGTTTAGTCAAGTCGTGTCACGTATGGGCAATCCGGATTTCACCGAATATCTGGTGAAAGACACGCAGCAGGTACAGGTATTATTTTACCGGACCCAACATAAGCGCAGTGATGGTAAAACCACAAAAGACGAGTGTACCCCGCTGGTTTTTATTGATGGTCAATTGCATAGTTGGGGTGACAAAGCGTATCAGCAGTTGTAACACGGCTACTTTGAATTATCTGTTCCCAGCGTGCACACCGGATCGTACTGTCGCTCTTCCCCCGGATTAATTGTGCAGCTGGGCATTCAACTCATCTATCGTCATTACCCAATCGGCATCCTGTTTAAACGACTCCCGGATAAAGTTGGCCTGGGCCTGACTCCAATATGGCGCATCGACCAGTGCCACATTTTCCGGCAACTTATGATTGCTGATAAAGCGCTTAATATCGTCAGGTTTATTGTCCAGTCCCAATTGCATAAATAAGTTAGCCATATTGTGCTCAGAGGTATCCATCGTTGCTCCTGTTATTGTCTACCCATATACCATTAAGCATAGTCAGTACCCTGCAATATGGCTAATTCCGGCCGGCAGCATGGCAAAAATGCAGCTTGGCAACGTCATAACTGGCTGCTATTGTGATTGAAAAAACAACAATAAGAGAACAGCGATGAGTGCAATACTGAGTACATTTGATCCTGACCATTTAAAGGCAGCATTACTTAACGGAGAAGAGCTGAAACTGGCCGCTTCTTTACTTTATCAGTCGTACCACGATGATCCGCTTTTTTTAATAATTTTCCGCGGCGATACGCCTGACTATGAGCAACGGCTACGCTCTGCGATACGCGAGGAGTTGAACACATTCTGGCAGGCCGGCCAGCCAGTGGTCGGGTTGTTTCATGCTGAGCAATTACTCGGTGTAGCTTGTGTTGTCGGGCCTGATTCTGGTATTGGTAGTAACCGGCTGTGGCATTGGCGTTTAAAGATGTTATTAACGGCTGGTTTCGTCTCTACCCGGCAAATGCTCGAAAAAGAACAGCGTATTCATGCCGCCATGCCTTATGAGCGTTATCATATGCTGGCGTTTATTGCTGTTTCACCCAAATATCAGCATCTTGGCCTTGGCCACTATCTTATTCATGCTGTTGATAGCATTGTCGACGAAGATGAAAGTTCAAGCGGTATAGGTGTTTTTGTTACGTTTGCCAAATATCAACCTTTTTTTGCCGACGATCAGTATCAGAAAGTCACGGAGCTGGCATTTGGCTCTGTCAGTGGTAGCCTGATGTTCCGCCCCCGGCAGGCTGAAGCGCCGGCCGTTGTAAATGATAGGAAAAGCAATGATGTCGCGGTTTAACAGTTTTCGGGCGTTTTATCCTTACTATCTGAGTGAGCATCGCCATCCGCAATGCCGAACGTTACATTATATCGGTAGTACACTGGTTATTGGCGTGTTGCTGTTTAGTGTGCTGACCGGGCAATGGCGCTGGCTTTGGCTGCTACCGCTTATAGGCTATGGTTTTGCATGGCTGGGACATTTGATCTTTGAACACAATAAACCCGCGACGTTTAAACACCCGTTGTATAGCCTGCTGGCTGACTGGGTTATGTTGAAAGACTTTATAACCGGTCAGCTTAAACACAAAATGCCGCCCCTTTAACTAATTTGCGTTAAATGCGATGTGCCGGCAGGTTAAACGCGGCAAGACGCATACCCGTTAACAACAGTTCGGCGGGGTAGCGGCTTTCGCCATCCGCGCTGAAGTCGACCTGATACAACGTAATAAAACGCATTCTGCCATTAATTTTACGGAAGCTGTGGCCGTTGCGGCCGCAGTCCAGCATTTGCAGCTCCTGCTGCTGACAAAGCTGCTTTGCCAGCAGTCTGGCGCGTTCATCTTGCTTACGTTGTAACCAGAACAAATAACAAATAGTGCTGATTAACAGCAGCAATAATACCGGGCCCATAAACGTCTCCTTAAATGATTGGTTGATAATGCTGGCGAAATTGCTCTTTTACAAGAGCTGGCTGGCGTTAAAGCTTGTGGTAAACTGCGAGTCTTACAAAGAGGTCGTTATGTCAGATGCGGTTAAATCTTTACTTGATCAGCTTGAAACCGAATTAAAACAGCAACAGTTGTGGCGTGATTCGTCGCCAGGCGCTGTCGCTTTGGCAAGTACATTGCCTTTTTGTTGTGACACGCTTCGTCTGGAGCAATGGTTGCAGTTTATTTTTTTGCCGAGGATCAGGATGTTGCTGCAAACCAGGCAGGCCTTGCCCGGTAACGTCAGTGTGTTGCCCTATGCTGAAGAAGCGTTTAAGGCTCAGAAGGACCGTTTACTGCCCTTGCTCCAGCTGATTAAACGCATTGACAACGTACTGACGGCTGAGCAATGAGTTCAGCCGAACCTTTTGTGCTTGATTCGCCACTTAAAATTTTGTATCAGGATCAGTACCTTGTCGCGGTGGATAAACCCAGTGGTATGCTGGTGCATCGCTCATTTTTAGATAAACATGAAACCGTTTTTGTGATGCAAACATTGCGCGATCAAATTGGCCAGCATGTTTTTCCGGTGCATCGCTTAGACAGGCCCACCTCTGGCGTATTGCTGTTCGCGCTATCGTCGGACATCGCACGTTTGCTGGGTGAACAGCAAGAACAGAAACAATGGCGTAAGCATTATCTGGCGGTCGTTCGCGGTTTTTTAGCGCAAGGGGGGGAACTGGATTACCCGTTAAAAGAGCAGCTGGATAAAATTGCTGATAAATACAGCCGGGATGACAAAGCACCGCAACAAGCTATTACCCGATATCAGCCGTTACAGCAGGTAGAGCTGCCGATTCCGGTAAGTAAGTATCCGGCGGCCCGTTACTCGCTGGTGGCATTACAACCGCTCAGCGGACGCAAACACCAACTGCGCAGGCACCTGGCACATTTACGTTACCCCATTGTTGGCGACACCAGTCACGGTGATGGCAAGCATAATGCTTTGTTCAAAAAGCACTTTAACTGCCGCCGTCTGCTCTTGCTGGCCAAACAGCTCCAGTTGCCTCATCCGGTTACAGGCGAAACTTTAGTGTTAAACGCCGGTCTGAACGAACTTGAGCCGCTGTTTGAGCAATTTGGCTGGCCCGTGGATGAGCGTTATTTTCAGCAGCAATTCGCTGCACACTTTCTGGAGGAAAAATGGCAAAAATTGCCCTGATTGTAGGTTCGGTATATGGCGGCGCACAGTATGTTGCTGAGCAAGCGTTGCCTTTATTAACTGAACTGGGTCACGACGTCGCCTTATATGAAGAACCCAAACTGGATGAGGTAATGGTATTCGAACCGCAGGTGTGGCTGGTCATCACTTCTACTACCGGACAGGGAGATATTCCTGATAATTTGCTGCCATTTTATCTTGATGTGAAAAATCGCTTTCCCCTATTAACTGATAAGCAGTTTGCGGTGATTGCGTTAGGCGACAGCAGCTATGATACTTTTTGTAGTGCCGGAGAACAGATGCGTGAGTTACTGGTAGAAATCCAGGGCAATGAACTTGCCCCCATGCTGCGAATTGATGCGTGCGAGACCCTGGAACCGGAGACTGTCGCCTTACCCTGGCTAGAACAACACGCTAAAGAAATCTGAGAAGGGCAATGCTAATGCCGCCTGTCAGGCAGATAAGTACTGTGGATATTATCAGACTTCTGGCAAGTGGCTTGCTTCCCAAAAACACAACCATTCCGCATTTCACCAGGGTATTACTTAACGCTGCTACCGTAATCGCACCAGCTGCCAGGGTCAGGCTACCGGTAGCTGACCGGGCGTAATCTGCCATTGATAAGGTGATGGCATCCACATCGGTCAACCCGGCAACTGCGGCCAGCAAATACAGAGTTTCACTGGGTGTATATAGCTGAACAAATTTTACCATGATCAGAATCACGGCAAAAAACAGACCGAATTTTATCGCGGCAATCAGGCTAAATGGATTCTTGACCGACACTTCGCTTTTTTCCGGAACGGCAAGTTGCTCTTTATTGCCCCGCCAGTAGTACATGGCGGCCAGTGCTGCGGTAGTTGTTGCCATGGCTCCGAACGGAATCAGTAGCAACGGTAACAAAGGTTTAAACACGATCGTTATCGTTACAAGTACTCTGATAAACATCACCAGCCAGGCCAGCAGAATGCCGGTAGCCTGAGTGTCAGCAGCCATGCTGTTACCTTGAGTTTTACTGTTGCGGGCAAAACTAAGGGTGGTAGCGGTGGATGATGCCAGACCGCCGGTAATACCGGTCACTACGGTACCATGGGCTTCGCCGAGCCAACGAACCGCGACATAACCCAGCAGTGACATTGCAGAGATAAGAACGACCAACAGCCATAACCGGTAAAGATTCAATGCCTGCCATGGATCAACGGGTTCTTGTGGCAGTAAAGGCAGGACAATAAAGCTGGCGATTAACAGTTTCATAATGGCGTACAGATCTTCATTGCCAATTTTGTCGACCAAGCCATGCAACGGCTGCTTAAATGTCAGAACGGCTGAGGTTAAAATACCCAGCATTACCGCCAGCTCGGTATAACCATACATTACCGCGCCACCGAGCAGGCAGACCGTAATTGCACTAATTTCGCTGGTTAAACCACCAAACTCATTGCGATGGCGGTTTTGCATAGCAAAAGCGACCGCAGCCACCCCGCCAACGACAAGGATCACCATAATAAATAGCCAGGGTGCCTGGAGATGCAATGACAACCAGGCAGAAATTGCCCCTGCCTGCGCCACCAGAATAAAGGTGCGCAAGCCGCCAAAACTGGCTGGCTGCACATTGCGACGGTGTTTTTCGCGTTCCATGCCGACCAGAGCGCCAAGCAGCAGGGCAATAAGAAATTTCTGAACCAGCTCAAAATCAAATGCATTCATGTAATAAGCAGCTCTTAACAGTATTTGTCGAGTTTACGGTATTGGGCCTGCCCAGGGCGGTTTTGCTCCGGATCATTTTGCAGTGCCAGCTTATCGACCCACATCGCGGTTGCGCCACAGACAGCAATGGGCATGACAAATAAATTAAACAACGGAATCATGCAGCCAATATTTACCATGATGCCGAAGCTGTAGCTACTGGCGGGTTGGCCACGTAACTGACCTCGCATCGTGTCAAAGTCAATTTTATGGTTATCAAAAGGATAGTCCAGATACTGGATTGCCATTAACCAGCTGGTAAACAGAAACCACAGCACCGGGCCGATAACCGGCAAAAATAAAAATAAAATAAATAAAATAATAGCCCGGGGCAGCGCGTAGCGTAACTTTTGCCATTCGCGCATTAGCATCCTGGGCACGTCTCTGAAAAAACCACTCAGACCCACTTCGGGCAATGGTTTACCGGTTAAATGCGCTTCTACTTTCTCACTAAGCAGGCCATTAAAAGGCGCGGCAATAAAATTGGCCATCATGGTAAAACTGTACGCCAGGCCAATAACCAGCGACATTACGCCAAGCGGAATAAGCAGGTATTCCAACCAGTGTAACCAGGAGGGCAGGTAGGCTTGCACCGCGGCAACCATTGCTGCAACTTGTTGTAACAGCACATAAAAAGCCAGCGAAAATAACATTAAGTTAATTAGCAAAGGGATAAGAACAAAGCGCTTTAGCCCTTTGGTACCGATGAGTGTTGCGCCCTGGAAAAAATAATGCACTTGCCCTCCGTTATTCCCACCGCTCTGTTGATAGCAGCTAGTATAACGGTTCGGCCACAAATTTTGATTAAATCAGAGCGTTAATATGGTAACAGAATATATTAACGGCAACAGAATTAAACCAACACCACAGAGTGCTGGCCTAACCGCTGGATTTTTATGCTAGAATGCGACCTGCTTTTTGTCGCTAAGCGGCTTCACCGGTTCGGTTATTAACTAAGGGTAATATATGGCAATGTTGGGCTCAGCGCTGGTATTTGGTTTAACCACACTCTCTTTCCTGACAGGATTAACCTGTTTGATATCGGCGTTGCTGGTGCCGGCTGACGTCGGGCCAGAGCGACGTTTTGAAAAACGGCTGGAATATAGCATCTTCGCAGTAGCCGGACTGGTTTGCTTTACCGTATTGCAGATATTTGGCTAACGACAGTTAGCGAATAAAAAAAACGGCAGGAAAATCCTGCCGTTTTTTTATTGTCAGAGCGCTCTGCCAGCAATTGGCAGAACCCGCTACAGTTTATTCCACACTGCGCAAAAGGGCATTAATTCCTACTTTAGCGCGGGTTTGTGCATCCACCTTTTTGACAATGATAGCGGCGTACAGATTATGACTGCCGTCCTTTGCCGGCAGGGTGCCTGGCACCACCACTGCGCCAGCAGGTACCCTGCCATAGCTGATTTCGCCGGTTTCCCGATCATAAATCCGGGTGCTCTGACTGATGTAAACGCCCATCGATAATACGGCGCCTTCTTCAACAATGACACCTTCAACCACTTCTGAACGGGCGCCAATAAAACAGTTGTCTTCGATTATCGTTGGATTCGCCTGTAATGGCTCCAGTACGCCACCAATACCGACACCGCCTGACAGATGGACGTTTTTGCCGATCTGAGCGCAGCTGCCGACGGTGGCCCAGGTGTCAACCATAGTACCTTCACCAACATAAGCGCCAATGTTAACGTAGCTTGGCATCAACACCACGTTTTTGCCGATATAACTGCCCTGACGTGCTGCTGCAGGCGGTACCACCCGCACGCCGTCGGCGCGGAACATGGCATCGGTATAATGAGCATACTTCATTGGCACTTTGTCAAAAAAGCGGTTTTCAGCACCGTCCATAACGGCGTTGTCGTTAATTCTGAAAGATAACAAAACCGCTTTTTTCAGCCATTGGTGAACCACCCATTCGCCTGCTATTTTTTCGGCAACCCGTGCTTCGCCGCTATCAAGCAGCGCGATGGCCTGTTGTACCGCTTGCTTTATTTGCGGCGATACCGTGCTGGGGGTGATATCGGCACGAAGCTCAAATGCATTTTCAATAATGCTTTTTAATTCAGACATGATGATTGTTCAGCCTTCTGTTTCCTGTGAGAGTTGTGAAATCAGTACCCGTTTAAGCTGGCTTTGTTCATCGCTGCTTAATGCCTGGTCCTGGGCATTTGATAACATAAAAAAATCTTCGGCCCGCTCGCCGATGGTGGTAATTTTGGCGGCGTGAATATTAACCCCGCAGCGTTGAAATACTTCACCGATATCTGCCAGTAAACCAGGCGTATCAAGGGCGGCTATTTCAATCATGGTGCGTGTTTTGGTGTTGCCCGGCAAAAATACCACCTTTGGTGGCACATTAAACTGGCGCATCTGGCGGGACAGTCGCGGTTTTTGCCGGGATAAATCCGGTTTGCCCGCAATATACAACTCCAGCGCCCGCTTGATGCTGGTTAATCTTGAAGGTGAACTGACAGGTTCACCATTTTGTTCAAGAATAACAAAGGTATCCATAGCATAACCATCTTTGTTGGTCATGATCTGAGCATCAAAAATGTTGACTTTTTTACTGTCAAGCGCTGCCACTAAGCGCGCAAATAATCCTGGTTGATCCGGGGTATGGATAAATACCTGAGTACCGCCGCGGATCGGGGTTTTACTGATCAATACCAAAGGCTCGGTACGGTCTTTATGGCGCAGAATATGTTCACAATGCCAGGCGATTTGTTTGGCACTATAGCGGGCAAAATAGTCGGCTTTAATTCTGCTCCACAAGTGCAGAATTTCCGTTTCACTAAAGGTTTGTTTTAGCAGCAGCGGCATTGCTTCGCTCTGGTTTTCGCGAATTAAATCGCGTAAATCCATTGGTTTTTCCAGGCCCCGGCGAAACGCTTTCTGGGTGGCCAGAAATAACTCGCGTAGCAACGAGCCTTTCCAGTCGTTCCAAAGATTATCGTTAGTGGCCCGGATATCGGCCAGGGTCAGACAGTACAGATAATTAAGGCGGGTTTCGTCACGCACTTTCTCTGCAAACTCGGTCACTACCGCCGGATCGTGAATATCGCGGCGCTGGGCGGTAACAGACATCAATAAGTGGCTTTCTACCAGCCAGGCGACCAGTTTGCTGTCGAACTCGCTGAGCTTATGCAACTTAGCAAATTCACGCACATCCATGGCGCCCAGTTCAGAGTGATCGCCACCCCTGCCTTTGGCAATGTCATGAAAAATACCTGCCAGATACAAAAGCTCGGGTTTTTCCATCCGCTTAACAATATCGGTACAAAGCGGGAATTCACTTTCATGTTCAGGCTGGGTGTATTTGTACAGGTTCTTCAGCAAGCGGTGAGTATGCTCATCTACCGTGTAAGCATGAAATAAGTCAAATTGCATCTGGCCGACAATATTGCGCCATTGCGGTAAGTAAGCCGCCAGTACCCCATAACGATGCATCAAGGTAATGGCTCTGTCCATGCCCCGGGGGTGGCGCAGCAACGCCAGAAAGAGTTGGCGGCAGGCTTCATAATCCTGTAAATCGCCCATTAAGCGCCGGCGAACCTGACGCACTAAGCGCAGCGTGGTGGAATGGATACCAGTAATATTCGAATTGTTAGCAATATGCCAGAACAAGCGCAACAGGTTGTCGCGACGAGCAAAAATGGCATTGTCACGTGCTTTAATTAAATGGCCGCTCAGTTCAAAATAATCGTCCAGTTGCTGAACTTTTACCTTGCTACCCTGATTTAAAATACTGCCCTCAAAATGCTGCAACAACATCTCGTTTAATTCACTAACCCGCTGCACGGTTCGGAAAAAGCGCTTCATCATCCGTTCTACTGACGCTTTGCCATCAGCGCCAAATCCCAGCCGCTCAGCCGCAGCTGGCTGATAGTCAAACAGGATCCGGTTTTCATTGCGTCCGGCTTCAATATGTAAAGCAAAGCGCATTTGCCACAGGTAGGCTTCACATTCCATCAGCTCCTGGTACTCATCTTCCGTCAGATACTGATAAGCGACCAGTTCGCGCATCGTGCGGGTATTAAAGTGCTTCTTGGCTACCCAACCAATGGTCTGAATATCGCGCAGACCACCAGGATTAGCTTTCAGGTTAGGTTCTAAATTATAAGCTGTACCGTGATACTGAGCATGACGCTGCTGTTGTTCGTGCCTTTTAGACTGGAAGAATTGCTGACTGCTCCAGAAATCGTCACCGTTTATTTCCTGCTGTAATTGTTCAAACAAGGGCTTGTTACCGGTAAGCAGGCGCATCTCTAATAAATTAGTGGCGATGGTAATGTCGTCTTTACCCAGTTTAATGGTTTCTTTTAACGTGCGGACGCTGTGACCCACTTCCAGACGCAAGTCCCATAAACTGGTAATAAAGCTGGCAATAGCGTGTTGTTGCTCAGTGGTCAGGCGCCGGTCTGACAGGATCAGTAAATCGATATCGGAATAAGGATGAAGCTCACCGCGGCCGTATCCGCCTACGGCAATTAAGCTTAGGTTGTGTTCCTTAGACAGTGCAAAATGTTGCCACAACTGGCTTAGGACGGTATCGACAAAGCGAGCCCTGGCTTTTACCAGGCCATTGATCGGCTGGTGTTCAAAACTGCGGACCAGCCAGTCATGGAAGTCGTTAAAATGCTTTTTATAATTTTCCAGGGTAAAGCTGGCGGGCAATGACCGGTTAAATTGTAATGTTTGCGTCATGCGACTTCCTGCTGAACGGTTAGTGAGCGGTTACTCTGCTATCAAGTGGCGTTCCAGTGTCTCATCACTGCGTAAGGTCAGAATTTCGCAGCCATCATCGGTGACCAGTAGGGTATGTTCAAACTGAGCGGATAGGCTGCGATCTTTGGTCACCACGGTCCAGCCATCTTTTAACATTTTGCTATGGCGACCGCCGGCGTTGATCATCGGTTCTATCGTCAGGCACATGCCGGTTTTCAGCACTTCACCCGTGCCTGCTTTGCCATAGTGCAGCACCTGGGGGTCTTCATGAAACACTGCACCAATACCGTGACCACAGTATTCACGCACCACAGAATAGCTGTGTTTTTCAGCGTGTTGCTGAATAGCATGACCAATATCGCCCAAGCGTACGCCGTTTTTAACCAGCTTTAATGCCAGATATAAACATTCCTGGGTAATTCTGATTAAGCGCTCAGCCATAATGCTTGGTTTACCAACGACAAACATTTTAGAGGTGTCGCCATGGTAACCATCTTTAATAACAGTAACATCGATATTAACGATATCACCTTCTTTTAATGCTTTATCATTTGGAATGCCGTGGCAAATTACCTGATTGACTGAGGTACAAATTGACTTGGGGAAACCGTGATAATTAAGCGGTGCAGGAATGGCGTGCTGCTGATTAACAATATAGTCATGACAGATGGTATTGAGTTCGTCTGTTGTGATGCCGGCGGTTACGTGCGGCCCTATCATCTCGAGCACTTCTGCTGCCAGGCGGCCAGCGACGCGCATTTTTTCAATTTCGGCTGCGGTTTTAATATTTGCTGTCATCACTCTCTCTCGGTTACTGCTGTTACGGTAATCATTACGGTTACTATGACCGCCTGAAAAATACACATTTCATTGTGTTTGGCAGCTTACTATGGTATAAAGCGCGCCGCAAATTAGCAAATTGCATTGTACTTTTCTTTTCCGGGCACCGAAGCTTATTTTTGATAACTTCTGGTTCTTAGTTATAAAAAGCCGATGCACTGGTTTGCGAAAAACAAACTTAAATTTTAAATAACACACATGCATCGACACATATGCCGGGGTGCCTGCGCGACAGCGAGGGTCGGGGTATGGGATGCATGGAGGCCTAACCCCCAAACAGGAAATATTATCATGGCAAAAGTTTCTATGCGCGACATGCTCCAGGCGGGCGTCCACTTCGGTCACCAAACCCGTTACTGGAATCCAAAAATGAAACCGTTCATTTTTGGCGCCCGTAATAAAGTTCATATCATTAACCTTGAGCAAACCGTACCAATGATGAATGACGCGTTAGCGTTTATTCAACAGGTATCTGCCAAGAAAGGTAAAATTTTATTCGTTGGTACCAAGCGTGCCGCGTCTGAAGCCATCAAAGAAGCGGCAGCGAAAGTTGACCAATTCTATGTTAACCACCGTTGGTTAGGTGGCATGCTGACCAACTGGAAAACAGTTCGTCAGTCAATCAAACGTTTAAAAGACCTGGAATCGCAAAGCCAGGACGGTACTTTCGACAAGCTGACCAAAAAAGAAGCTTTAGACCGTACCCGTGAAATGGATAAGCTGGAAAAAAGCTTAGGCGGTATCAAGGACATGGGCGGCTTACCAGACGTGCTGTTCGTGATCGACGCTGACCATGAACACATCGCGATCAAAGAAGCCAACAACCTGGGTATCCCGGTAGTATCAGTTGTTGATACTAACTCTGATCCTAAAGGTGTTGACTATGTGATCCCAGGTAACGACGATGCTATCCGCGCTATCCAGTTATATCTGGCAGCGGTAGGTCAGGCTATCCAGGAAGGTCGTGACAAAAACATCGAAGTTCAGGCAGAAGCCGAAAGCTTTGTTGAAGCAGAATAATTTTTCTGAGATTTAAGTTTTAACGCTTAAAACAGAAGACCTTTGCAACAGGGGCAACTCTTGCCCCTGTTTGTCCAACCGGAATTAATACGAGGAAGCTCCCATGGCTGTAACTGCGGCTTTAGTAAAAGAACTTCGCGAGCGCACTGGCGCTGGCATGATGGATTGTAAAAAAGCGTTGGAAGAAACGGGCGGCGACATTGAAGCGGCCATTGATGCCATGCGTAAAAGCGGCTTAGCAAAAGCGGCCAAAAAAGCAGGCCGTATTGCTGCGGAAGGCGTTATTATCACTCGCGTTGCTGACGGTTACGGTTTAGCCGTAGAGTTCAACTGTGAAACTGACTTTGTTGCTCGCGATGCGAACTTCCTGGCGTTTGCTAACAGTGTTGCTGATTTGGCGCATGCTAATAAGTTATTCACTGCTGAAGCGATACTAGCGGCTGATTTAAATGGTACTTCAGTTGAAGATACCCGCGCGACGCTGGTTGCCAAAATTGGTGAGAACATCAATGTACGTCGCGCTGCTGTTGTTGAAGGTGACGTAATTGGTCAGTACGTGCACTCTGGCCGTATTGGTGTATTAGCGGTGCTGGAAGGCGGTAACGAAGACGTGGCAAAAGACGTAGCCATGCACGTTGCAGCTAACAACCCAAGCTATGTAAACCCGGAAGACGTATCTGCTGAAGTTGTAGAACGTGAGCGTCAAATCCAGATCGATATCGCGATTAACAGCGGCAAGCCGAAAGAAATCGCTGAGAAAATGGTAGCCGGCCGGATGAGCAAGTTTACTGGTGAAGTAAGCTTAACCGGACAGCCTTTTGTTAAAGATCCGTCAATGAGCACCGGCGAATTCTTAAAGCAAAACAGCGCCAAAGCAGTATCTTTTATCCGCTTAGAAGTAGGTGAAGGTATTGAAAAGAAAGAAGAAGATTTTGCTGCTGAAGTAGCGGCACAGATCGCTGCGGCGAAAAAGTAATTTGCGCTTTAGCAAATTGGCAAAACCCGCTAGAATAACCGCGACCTAAGGTCGCGGTTTTTTTATGTCTTTTATCCAGCACTTTTCAGCACTAGGGGCACCTATGAGTATCAATCCAAAACCAACCTACCGACGCATTCTGTTAAAATTAAGCGGTGAGGCCCTGATGGGCGACGAAGGCTTTGGTATCGACCCTAAAGTACTGGACCGGATGGCACAGGAAATTAAAGAGCTGGTTGAGTTAGGGGTGCAGGTTGGCATCGTGATAGGCGGCGGCAATATTTTCCGCGGTGAAGGCCTGGCAAAAGCCGGGATGAACCGCGTAGTGGGTGACCATATGGGGATGTTGGCAACGGTTATGAACGGTCTGGCGATGCGTGATGCGCTGCATCGGGCTTATGTTAACGCCAGGATGATGAGTGCCATTCCATTAAATGGTGTTTGTGATAACTACAGTTGGGCTGAAGCGATCAGCTATTTAAAATCGGGCCGGGTAGTGATTTTCTCAGCCGGTACCGGTAATCCGTTTTTTACTACTGACTCTGCGGCCTGCTTACGGGGCATCGAAATTGAAGCCGATGCGGTGTTAAAAGCCACTAAAGTCGAGGGCGTTTATTCCGCTGACCCGGTAAAAGACCCTGCAGCCACGCTGTATTCTCAGTTAACCTATACTGAAGTGTTAGATAAAGAATTGAAAGTAATGGATTTAGCGGCGTTTACCCTGGCGCGGGATCATAATTTACAAATCCGGGTGTTTAATATGAATAAACCAGGTGCCTTAAAACGGGTGATAATGGGCGAACAGGAAGGTACCGTTATCGACCACGCCGAGAATTTACAGTAAACTAGCTGCCATCTTGGCTGCGGCTATATGAAATATAAGGATAACGATCGTGATAAACGACATTATTAAAGACAGTAAAGTAAGAATGGAAAAAAGCGTTGATGCGCTGAAATCACAATTAAACAAAGTACGTACCGGTCGCGCTCACCCCAGCTTACTGGATGGCATTCAGGTCTCTTACTACGGTGCTGATACCCCTTTGCGTCAGATGGCTAACGTTTCTATTGAAGATGCGCGTACCCTGAGTATCAGCGTGTTCGACAAGAGTTTAGTGCAAGCGGTTGAAAAAGCTATTATGTCGTCGGATTTAGGCCTGAACCCCATGTCAGCGGGTACCAGTATCCGGGTACCCTTACCGGCCTTGACCGAAGAGCGGCGTCGCGATTTGGTGAAGGTAGTACGCGCTGAAGCAGAAGGTGGTCGGGTGGCCGTTCGCAATATTCGTCGTGATGCCAATGCTGAATTAAAAGCGCTGTTAAAAGATAAAGACATCAGCGAAGATGATGAACGCCGGGCAGCTGACGAAGTACAAAAAGTAACCGATACTTATGTTAAAAAGATTGACGAAGTGCTGGCTGACAAAGAAAAGGAACTGATGGAGGTTTAAGTTAACTAACCACTATCGGGTAATAGCGCCGTATCGGCTAAGCTGTGCGGCGCTTTTTATTATGGTTTGATAACGGTGTTGTTCAACCATAACGCAGTATAAAAGCAATTCAAAAGGACAGGTCTTATTCTATGACTGTAGAGTCGCAGATCGGGCAGCAGACGTTACCTCGCCATGTCGCTATCATTATGGATGGCAATGGACGCTGGGCGCAACGTCAAGGGAAGCCAAGGGTATGGGGACATAAAAAAGGTGCGGAAGCGGTGCGCCGTGCAGTGAGTTTTTGCCGGCAATTAAGTATCCCATCGCTTACCTTATTCGCTTTTAGCAGTGAGAACTGGCGTCGACCACAAACGGAAGTCGATACCCTGATGCAACTGTTTATGCTGGTGTTAAACAAAGAAGTTAAAAGCCTGCACAAGCATAATGTTAAGTTACAAATAGTAGGCGATTTGTCAGCCTTTGATCAAAAGCTCCGGGCCAGTATTAACGCTGCCGAGGAATTGACTGCCGGCAATACCGCTATGACATTAAATATTGCAGCAAATTATGGCGGGCGCTGGGATATGCTGAACGCAGCGCGCCAGCTCGCTGTTAAAGTCCATGCAAACGAACTGCTGCCTGAAGCGATTACCGAGCATATGCTGGCTGAACATATGCAGTTGCATGACCAGCCGGAACTTGATTTACTTATTCGCACGGGTGGTGATTTACGGATCAGCAACTTTTTATTGTGGCAAGCTGCTTATGCCGAGTTGTGGTTTACAGAAACGTTGTGGCCTGACTTTGATAAAAATGTATTTGCTGATGCGATAGCGGCATTTGTGAACCGGGAACGCCGCTTTGGCTGCACCGGTGAGCAAATTCAGGCTTTGCTGCACAATAAAGGATAACAATATTGTTTAAACAACGAGTTCTTACCGCATTATTGCTGGCACCTCTGGCTTTGCTGGCGGTGTTCTATCTGCCGCTTAGCGGCTTTGCGTTGTTTGTCTCTGTGGCATTTCTGCTCGGAGCCTGGGAGTGGAGTGGTTTTTGCGGGCTGGCTAATCGCACGATGCGGGCGGTGTATACTGGGCTTACCGCGGCAATATTGCTGGCGATATATTATATTCAGCCGATTGCATTACAGTCTTTATTCGCGGATACCTATACGTTAACCCTGGTGATGGCCGGGGTGATTTGGTGGTTGCTGGCGGTTGTGCTGGTGCTGACTTTCCCCCGTAGTCAGGGATTGTGGGCCGGTCGTGACTGGTTAAAGGCACTGATGGGCTGGTTGACGCTACTGCCTGCCTGGAGCGCGATTGTGTTTGTGCGGGGGCTGGAATACCCTCAGGCTGAATTTACCGGGGCCTGGTTATTGTTTGGTTTACTCGGTCTGGTATGGGCTGCTGATATTGGCGGTTATATTGTTGGTAAGCCATTTGGTAAAACTAAGTTACTGCCTAAAGTCAGTCCGGGTAAAACCCTGGAGGGCATGCTAGGTGGTATGGGAATGGTATTACTGCTGGTAAGTGCAGTGGGCTACTGGCAAGACTGGCCTGACCAAATTTTATACTGGTATCTTGCTGCTGTCATTTTAACGGCGCTGTCGGTATTCGGAGATTTAACGGAAAGTATGTTTAAGCGTGCTGCGGGCAAGAAAGACAGTGGTGCTTTTTTACCGGGACATGGCGGCATTCTGGACCGGATCGACAGCCTGACGGCTACAGCTCCTTTATACGCCTTACTACTGGCATTATTTGGTGGCTTTAATTGATGCGACACGTTGTTATTCTGGGGTCTACGGGTTCAATTGGTTGCAGCACCTTATCTGTATTGGCAATGCACTCGCAGCAATTTGAAGTGCTGGCGCTTACTGCTGCCAGCCAAACCAGTAAATTGCTGGCCCAGTGTCTTGAGTTCAGACCACGCTTCGCGGCCATGTTATGTCCTAATGCCGCTGCTGAGCTGAAAACAGCGTTAAAACAACATGGCTGTGCTACTGAAGTGATGGCGGGCCCAGAGGCATTAAACGAGCTGGCTGCTCACCCCGATGCTGACATCGTAGTGGCCGCGATTGTAGGCGCTGCAGGGCTTTTGCCTACATTAGCTGCGGTGGAGCAGGGTAAAACCGTATTGCTGGCCAACAAAGAAGCGCTCGTTATGTCAGGCGAGTTGTTTATGGATAAAGTGGTGCGCCACGGCGCAACCCTGTTGCCCATTGACAGCGAGCACAATGCCATTTTTCAGTGCCTGCCACCGGCGTTCCAGCATGCGAAAAAGCGTCCGGCACTCGCTGAGTTAGGGGTTGCCAAGCTATTATTAACCGGCAGTGGCGGGCCGTTCCTCAGCAGGACAATAAATAGTCTGCCCTCAGTAACGGTAGCCGAAGCGGTGGCTCATCCTAACTGGAGCATGGGGCAAAAAATTTCGGTCGATAGCGCAACTATGATGAACAAAGGGCTGGAATTTATTGAAGCCCGCTGGTTGTTTAACTGCGCTCCTGCGGATATTGAAGTGGTTATTCACCCGCAAAGCATTATTCATTCTATGGTGCAGTACACCGACGGTTCAGTATTGGCCCAGCTCGGTCAACCCGACATGCGCACGCCTATCGCTCATGCCCTGGCGTTCCCTGAACGGATCAGTAGCCCGGTACCACCACTTGATTTTAGTCAGCTTGCCAATTTCAGTTTTAGTAAACCAGAACCAGAACGCTATCCTAATTTGTATCTGGCAATCGCAGCCTGTGCTGCTGGACAAGGCGCGACCACGGCGCTAAATGCGGCAAATGAAGTCGCGGTAGCCGCATTTATCGCTGGCCAACTTCGTTTTACTGACATTTGTCGCGTAAATGAAAATTGTCTGGCACATTTCCTTAACTATGCTACCCGCTCGCTGGATGATATAGTAGCGCTCGATTTTGAAGCCCGCGCTTATGCGCAGCAGTTGCTAAGGACCCTAAATTAATGGCGGTATTTTTGTGGAATGCCTTTACCTTTGTCGTTGCACTGGGGTTATTGGTTACCGTGCATGAGTTTGGTCATTTTTGGGTAGCCCGGAAAAACGGTGTGCTGGTGAAGCGGTTTTCAATTGGTTTTGGCAAAGCGTTGTTCAGCTGGCGGGATCGCCAGGGTACTGAATTTGTTGTTGCCGCTATTCCGCTGGGTGGTTACGTGCGGATGCTAGACGAACGCATCGATCCGGTGTTGCCTCAGTTTGCTGATCTGGCTTTTAATCATAAAACGGTATGGCAGCGGATGGCGATTATAGCGGCAGGACCGGCTGCAAATTTTATCTTTGCCATTTTTGTGTTGTGGCTGATGTATCTGATTGGGGTGCAGGAGGCAAAGCCAGTTATTGCCGCAGTACAACCGCAGTCAATTGTTGCTGAAGCCGGTGTGCGCGACAATGAGCAGATTATAAGTATTAATGGTCACGGCGCCAGAGATCTACGCAGTACCAATTTATTGCTGGTAGAGCAATTAGGGCGCGCTGAGTTAACGCTGGGGTTGCAGGCAGTAGATAGTGGCCAGCAACGCGAAGTTCAGCTTGATCTGACAGACTGGCAGTTTAACCCCGAGCAGCAAACCGTGTTTGCCAGTTTGGGTATCGAACTGATGCAGCCCAAACCAACTACCGAATTGGCAGTGGTGCTGCCAGATTCTGCGGCAGAACGGGCGGGCCTGCAGGCCGGTGATGTCATCAAACAGATTAACGGTGAGTCAATCAACGATTGGCCGGCGTTGGAACGTCTTATCCAGCAAAATGCAGAGCAAAATTTGCAGCTGGAAGTAGCCCGGGCTGGACAACGCCTGGTGTTAGTTGCTACTCCTGAGTTATATACCCGGGAAGATGGCTTTACCCAGGGAATGCTTGGTGTGCACCCGGTATTTACGCCCTGGCCTGAGGGTATGTTATATACCCAACGGTATGGCGTGGTAGGTGCAGTTGGTGAAGGCGTTAGCCAGACCTGGCAATTAACCCGTTTAAGTTTTGCCATGGTTGCAAAACTGCTGACAGGTGATGTCTCGGTTAAACATTTAAGCGGGCCTATCTCTATTGCGCAGGGCGCGGGTGATACGGCCAGTATGGGTCTGATAGCCTTTTTAGCGTTTCTGGCGCTGATAAGCGTTAATCTGGCAGTTATAAATTTATTGCCGTTGCCCATTTTGGATGGCGGCCATTTAATGTATCTTGTGGTGGAACTAATACGCGGTAAACCTGTCTCTGAGAAGGCGCAGGAAATAGGTTTTCGCTTTGGAGCTTTAGTCCTGCTGATGTTAATGGGAATTGCGCTGCTCAACGATATTTCTCGTTTGTAATAAACTAATCATAAGTAGTTCAAATAATGACAATTAAACGATTAGTAGCTGCGATGTTACTGGCCACTGGCAGTAACTCGGTGCTCGCTGAAGAATCATTTACCGTTCAGGATATTCAGGTTGAAGGCTTGCAGCGCGTTGCGCTCGGTGCCGCCCTGAATAACCTGCCGTTTACTATTGGTGACACTGTTACTGAGTACAGCTTGTCTCGTAGTATTAAAACTTTATATGGAGCAGGACATTTTGACGATATCAGAGTGTTTCGCGATGGCAACACGGTTATTTATCGCTTAAAAGAACGGCCAACCATCAGTAATATCGAATTTGATGGCAATAAAGACATCAAAGAAGAGCAACTGAACGAAAGCCTGGCTGGTAATAAAGTTCAGGTTGGCGAGCCGTTGGATAAAACGATTCTGAAAAGTATCGAAAATGGCTTAACTGAATTTTATCATGGTGTGGGTAAGTATCAGGCAAAGGTTGAAGCTAAAGTAACCTATTTACCGCGCAACCGGGTAAACCTGAAACTGGAGTTTGACGAAGGCGATGCCGCTTCAGTCCGTCAAATTAACATTGTGGGCAACGAGCTGTTCTCTAATGAAGAATTACTGAACCAAATCGAATCGAAACAAGATTTACCCTGGTGGCGCTTTTTAGCCTCTGATCGCTATCAGAAGCAAACTTTGCAGGGCGATTTTGAGACCATCAATAGTTATTACCTCGACCGTGGCTATCTGCAGTTTGAGATAGAGTCGTCTCAGGTGTCAGTGAGCCCAGACAAAACGTCGGTATATGTTACGTTGAATGTTACTGAAGGTGAACAATACAATATTCGTGATGTTAGCTTTGTCGGTGATCTGATTGGTCAGGAGGCTTATATTGAGGCTATCCTGCCGTTAAAAGAAGGTCAGCTGTATAACGGTGCGTTGGTTACTTATACCGAAGAGAGCATTGCGAAATTATTAGCACGTTTTGGTTATGCTAACTCAAAAGTGCGAACCATTCCGAAAATTGATGAAGAAAATAACCAGGTCGATTTAACCATCAGCGTTGATCCCGGCAAACGGGTCTATGTGCGCCGGATTGATGTGAAAGGCAATACCAACACCCGGGACGAAGTTATTCGCCGTGAACTGCGGCAGATGGAAGGAGCCTGGTTATCAAATGACTATCTTGAGTTATCTAAGAACCGGATTCAGCGTTTACCCTATATTGAAGATATTGGGTTTGAGACAATGCCGGTAACCGGCAGTGATGATCAGGTTGACGTAGTATTTAACGTCAAAGAACAACCTTCTGGTAGTTTTAATGCCGGCATTTCTTATGGCAGCTATCAGGGGTTATCGTTTGAAGTTGGCGTCCAGCAAGCAAACTTTTTTGGTACCGGCAACAGTGCTGGCATCAGCTTAAGCACGAATAAGTACCAGAAAAGTATTAACCTGAGCTATACCGATCCGTACTATACGCTGGATGGTGTGAGCTTAGGGGGCCAGCTATTTTACTCAGATATCGATTACAGTAGTGCGTCATCTAACCTGGAAGCTTATAACCAGCGTCGTTATGGTTTTGGCACAAATATTGGTTATCCGATAAATGAATTTAACCGCTTAAATTTTGGTGCCAACTATGTGGTTAATAAAATAAATTCTATTCAGGAATATGACCAGTTACGTCATTTCAGGGCCGTATTGCTCGATTCGCAAAACCCGGACGGCGGCTACAATTTTACGAATTATGAGTTTAGTACCGGCTGGACGCACAGCACGTTAAACCGCGGTTTATTTCCTACTGCAGGCCGCATGCTAAACCTGGTGTTAAAGGCGACGACCCCAAATTCTGATTTGCAGTATTATAAAGTGCAGTTTGAAGCACAGAATTATATTCCATTGAGTAATGATCATCGCTGGTCGTTCCGAAGCAAGCTGGAACTAGGCTACGGCAATGGTTACGGTGACAAGAATGGCTATGATTATACCCTGCCATTTACCGAAAACTTCTATGCAGGGGGCTCTAACCTGCGTGGCTTCGAAAACCGGATTATCGGCCCTCATGCGATATTCCGATTCCCCGATGTAGTGCCGGGTATTCCCGATCCGGTGAATGGCGGTATCAGTTTTCCGCAAAACCCTAATGGCGATAATTATATTGTGTCGGCGCGGTCTATCGGTGGTAATGCCATGGGGGTAGTAACCCTGGAACTTATTACGCCGACGCCGTTTATCAGTGATGAAAACCGTAACTCAGTGCGAACCAGCTTCTTCGTCGATGCCGGTAATGTCTGGGATACCGAATTCGACTTAGATAGATACGCTAATTTAACTCAGGATCGGGCATCGTCAGCAGGACGGGGGGTACAACCTTTTCTGATTGATTATGCAGACCCCAGTTTGATTCGTGCGTCAGCTGGTGTATCGTTACAATGGATTTCACCGATGGGCCCGTTAACGTTCAGCCTGGCTAAAATCATCAAAAAGCAGGAAGGTGATTTACAGGAAAACTTTAGTTTTAATATTGGTACAACTTTCTAACAAAGGTATAGGGAAAATGATGTTTAAAAATACAGTAACTAAAACCGCCATTGTATTCGTAGCCGCTATGATGATGGCTGGTACGGCAGTTGCGAAAGAGATGAAAATTGCATTTGTTGATATTCAGGCTGTTGCGGCACAAATTCCGCAGTCTGCAACCATTCAGGAAAATATCCGGACTGAGTTTGCCTCTAAAATTGATGAAATGAGCCAGTTAGAAAAAGATATTAACTTTAATATCGAAAAGTTGCGCCGCGATGGTCCGACAATGAGCGAACAACAACAGCAGGAACTGGCGACTAAAGTGCAACAGCAACGCCAACAGTATGAAGCAACGGCACGGCCGTTGGATGAGCAAATTCGTGCCCGTCAAAACGAAGAACGCAATAAAATTTTAGCGATGATTAAAACTGCCATTGATGTGGTAGCAGAGCGTGAAAAGTTTGATGTAGTATTAAATGCCGGTGCTGCAGTATATGCCAAGCCAGAGTATGATATCTCTGACGCGGTGGCAGCTCAGGTAAGTAAAGCTAAGAAGTAATAGGGTGAAGTTATTATCAGAGCTGGCTGAGCAACTGAATGCTCAGGTTGTCGGAGACGCCGCTTGCGGCGTTTCTGCCGTTGCTACCCTGGAGAACGCCGGCGAAGGCACCATTAGTTTTCTGGCAAATAGCAAATATCGAAAATTCCTCAGTCAAACCAGTGCCAGCGCGGTATTAATTAAAGCCGAAGATTTGCCATTTGTGGCATCTGGCGTTAATGCGTTAGTGGTAGCCGACCCTTATGTTGCTTTCGCGCATATCGCGCAACTACTAGACAGTACCCCTGCCATCGCCAATGGCATTCATCCCTCTGCTATAATTGATGCCTCAGCGATTATAGGCGAACGGTGCGCTATTGGGCCAAATGTGGTGATAAGTGCGGGTGTCGTGCTGAGCAATGGTGTGCAGCTTGGCTCAGGTACCGTCATTGGTAAAGCGGCACGCATCGGAGCTGGCAGTCGGCTGTGGGCAAATGTGACGATTTATCACAACGTTCAAATTGGTAGCGATTGCTTAATTCATAGTGGTGCGGTAATTGGTTCCGATGGTTTCGGCTTTGCAAATAAAGCAGGAAATTGGGTGAAAATACCCCAGACAGGTACTGTCATTATTGGTGATAATTGTGAAATAGGCGCCAATACCACAATTGATCGTGGCGCAATAGAAGACACTACGGTGGGTAACAACGTTATTATAGATAACCTGTGCCAGATAGCTCACAATGTACAAATTGGTGATCATACGGCTATGGCTGGCTCTGCAAGTATTGCGGGCAGCACTAAAGTTGGCCGTTATTGCATTATCGGCGGTGGAGTGGGTATTAATGGCCACATTGAAATAGCTGATGGCGTGCAGATAACCGGTATGTCGATGGTAACCCGCTCTTTAACGGAGAAAGGGGTATACTCATCGGGTATCCCAGCGGCAACTAATGCGGAGTGGCGTCGCAATACCGCGCGGCTGCGGCAGGTTGAGCAATTGTTTCAGCGGGTAAAACAGCTGGAGCAACAATTAGAGCATATAAGTCATGATGGAAAAGAACCATCGACAGAGGATTAATTTTGGCCAATCAACTTAATAGTCTGCAAGTTCAGGAAATTATGGCGTTATTACCGCATCGCTATCCGTTTTTATTAATTGATAAAGTGTTGGACTATACGCCAGGTGAATCGTTGACAGCGCTTAAAAATGTGACGATTAACGAACCGATATTTACCGGGCACTTCCCTGGAATGCCTATTTTCCCAGGGGTATTGATCCTCGAAGCGTTAGCCCAGGCAACCGGGATCCTTGGCTTTAAAACGGTCACGGAACGTTCGGAAAATGAGCTTTATTTGTTTGCAGCAATTGATGATGCCCGTTTTAAAAAGCCAGTAGTGCCGGGCGATACCATGATACTGGAAGTCAAGTTTTTAAAAGAGCGCCGTAATATGTGGAAATTTTACGGAGAAGCCAAAGTGGATGGCGTTATAGTGTGCTCAGCTGAATTAATGTGTGCCAGAAGAGAGTTATAACGTGATTCATCCATCAGCGGTTGTAGAAAGTAGCGCCAGGCTTGGCCAGAATGTAACAGTGGGGCCTTTTAGCTATATTGGCCATAATGTCGTGCTGGGCGATGATTGCATCATCGAACCTCATGTGGTTATTAAAGGCCCGGCGACCATTGGCAAAGGCAATCATTTTTTTCAATTCTCCAGTATTGGTGAGGCCTGCCAGGACAAGAAGTATAAGGGAGAAGCAACAGAGCTAATTATTGGCGACTTCAACGTGTTTCGTGAAGGATGTTCTGTCCATCGGGGTACCGTGCAGGATCAGGGTAAAACCATCATTGGCAGCCACAATCTGTTTATGAATACCACCCATATTGCCCATGATTGCGTAATTGGCAGCCATACTATTTTTGCCAGTGGCGCTCAGGCTGCCGGCCATGTTCATATTGGCGACTGGGCTATACTGGGCGGAATGACCGGGGTGCATCAGTTTGTGCATATTGGCGCGCATAGTTTTTGTGGCGGTGGCTCTATTGTCCTCAAAGATGTACCTCCATACGTGATGGTGCATGGGGCGCCTTGCCAGCCAGCCGGTATTAACGTAGAAGGGTTAAAACGTCGTGGCTTTAGCAGTGATGCGCTGTTAGAAATACGCCGGGCTTACAAAGAAGTTTATCGCAAGGGCCAAACTGTGGCGGAGGCCTTAGCGACACTAGAGACAAAATCAGCCGAGTATCCGGAGCTGAAAGCCTTTACTGATTTTATCGCTAACGCCAGCCGCGGTATCGTACGCTAAGCATGATGTTAGGTTCACAAATAATGAAATGGAGCCAGCAGGCTCCTTTTTTTACAGCGCGATATCTTGTTGCACTGCCCGTCGTTGCACCTGCGCTTATTTCAATGATTTAAAGGCTTGAAGTCAGCGCTATTTCCTGTGATAGAATCAATAAATTATAACAAACATTAGTTAATAAATGAGAGCCGCTTTGCCACATCTTAATATTGCCATAATAGCTGGTGAACACTCTGGCGATATACTCGGTGCCGATTTAATTGAAGCGCTTCGCCAGCGCCACCCTGATGCGAATTTTTATGGTATTGGCGGCCCGCGGATGCAAGCCCTGGGATTCAATGCCTTGTTTGATATGGAGGAGCTGGCCGTAATGGGCATTGTTGAAGTGCTGGGCAGACTACCTCGATTGTTAAAAGTTAAACGCGACATCGTTGCCGCATTGCTTAAAGATAAACCCGATGTGTTTATTGGCATCGATGCCCCGGATTTTAACCTGCCAGTTGAACTGGAGTTAAAACAGGCAGGTATCAAAACCGTGCATTATGTCAGCCCATCAGTGTGGGCCTGGCGTCATAAACGTATTTATAAGATAGCCAGAGCCACTAATATGGTGCTGTCGTTATTACCCTTTGAAAAAGCGTTTTACGATAAATACCAGGTGCCCTGTACGTTTGTTGGGCATACCATGGCGGACACTATGCCGATAATGGTCGATAAAACTGAGCATAAATTGACCCTGCAGCTTGACCCCAGCCGGCCAGTACTTGCGCTGATGCCTGGCAGCCGTAGCAATGAGATTAAACTGCTCGCGCCTGACTTTTTGGCTGCAGCTACCTTGTTGCAGCAGCAACAACCGCAGTTGCAATTAATCACCAATATGGTTACTGAGCAAAAGGCCGCGCAGTTTGCGGCAATTAAACAGCAGTACGCTCCTGATTTAGCGATAACTGTTTATATTGGTCAGGCCCGCCAGGTACTGCTGGCAGCCGATGCCACTTTTATTACCTCCGGTACCGCTACGCTGGAAGCGATGCTGGCAAAATGCTTAATGGTAGTGGCGTACCGGGCAAACTGGTTAACTTATCAGATTGGCCGGCGTATGGTTAAGCTGGCGCATTTTAGCCTGCCCAATTTATTAGCAGGCAGGTCGATGGTACCCGAACTGCTGCAACATCAGGTAACACCCGCTGCTTTGGTCGCCAAGATGGCGCCTTTGCTTCAAGCGGACAATAGCGCTTTACTGGCAGAGTATCGTTCGATACATCAACAAATTAAATGTAATGCCAGCGCCCGCGCTGCTGAGGCCATTCTGGAGGTAGCAGGTTCTGATGCAGTGGCATAGACCCGATGTAAAACTATTATGTGGTGTAGACGAAGTTGGCCGTGGCCCTTTGATTGGCGCTGTGGTTACGGCAGCGGTAATTCTCGATCCTACCCGGCCTATCAGCGGCCTGACCGACTCAAAAAAACTTAGCGCAACACGGCGCGAAGCACTGGCAGAACACATAAAAGCCAATGCCCTTTGCTGGGCGCTGGGTCGGGCTGAGCCGGCCGAAATTGATAAATTGAATATTCTGCATGCCACTATGCTGGCGATGCAGCGCGCCGTAGCAGCCTTACCGATTCAGCCAGAATGGGTAATGATTGATGGTAACCGCTGCCCGGCGTTACCCATGCCAGCTACAGCGGTGATCAAAGGGGATGCTCTGGTTGCTGAAATCAGTGCTGCTTCCATTTTAGCCAAAGTGGCCCGCGATGCAGAAATGACAGAATTAGCCCGGCGCTATCCGCAGTTCGGTTTTGCTGCCCATAAGGGCTATCCGACAGTACAGCATCTGGCGGCAATCAAGGAGTACGGTATTTTGGCTGAGCATCGTCGTAGCTTTAAACCAGTGCGCCTAATCGCTGAGCAATTATTCTGATGAATCATCCGGCATTTATTCACCTGCGGGTTCATAGCGACTTTTCGATGATTGATGGTGTCGCTAAAGTTAAGCCGATTGTTAAAGCTGCGGCAGCGGCACAGATGCCGGCACTGGCATTAACAGACCAAATGAACTTCTGCGGTCTGGTGCGGTTTTACAGCGCCGCCCATGATGCCGGTATTAAACCGCTAATTGGTGTCGATTGTTGGGTGCAGCATCCGCTGCTTGGCACTGAAAGCGCCCGTTTGTTATTGCTGGCAATGGACAATGAGGGTTATCAGAACCTGACGATGCTGATTTCCAAAGCCTATCTGCGGGGACATGTCGCTGGCAGGCCGCAGCTTGACCATCAATGGCTGGCAGAACATAACCGCGGTCTTATTGTACTGTCAGGGGGTAAAGATGGCCCGCTTGGCAAAGCATTGGTAAAAGAAAACCCGCAATCGGTAACGGAATTAGTGGGGTTTTATCAGCAGTATTTCCCTGACCGTTTTTACCTGGAATTGATTCGTACGGATCGCCCTGACGAAGAGCGTTATATTCAAAAGGCGGTGCTATTAGCCGAGCAACATCAACTGCCGGTTGTCGCCACCAACGAAGTGGTGTTTTTAAAAGCGACAGACTATCCGGCGCATGAGATCCGGGTCGCCATTCATGACGGTTTTACCCTGGACGATAAACGTCGACCGAAGCATTACTCCGAGCAGCAGTATTTGCGTACAGAGCAGGAAATGGCGGCGTTATTTGCTGATATTCCTGAAGCCCTGGAAAATAGTGTCGAAATTGCCCGGCGCTGCAATGTTACGATCCGGCTTGGTGAGTATTTTTTACCTGCCTTTCCTACTGGCGGCATGACCGATGGCGATTTTCTGGTATTAAAATCTCAGGAAGGCCTGGAGCAGCGTCTGCTGCAGCTATTTCCGGATGAAGCAGAGCGTATCGCCAAACGGCCACCTTATGATGAGCGGCTGCAGATTGAGCTGGACGTGATTAACCAGATGGGGTTTCCGGGTTACTTCCTGGTAGTAATGGAGTTTATTCAGTGGAGCAAAGATAACGATATACCTGTAGGGCCGGGACGAGGTTCGGGTGCCGGCTCGCTGGTAGCTTACGCATTAAAGATCACCGATCTTGATCCGCTTGAGTTTGATTTACTGTTTGAGCGGTTCTTAAATCCGGAACGGGTATCGATGCCTGATTTTGATGTCGATTTCTGTATGGACCGCCGCGACGAGGTGATTGACCATGTCGCTGAAATGTATGGTCGTGAAGCGGTATCGCAAATTATTACTTTTGGTACCATGGCGGCCAAAGCGGTTATCCGCGATGTCGGCCGGGTGCTCGGTCACCCTTACGGTTTTGTTGACCGGATCTCCAAACTGATCCCGCCGACGCCAGGTATGACCTTGGAACAAGCGTTTAAAGAAGAGCCTCGACTGCCTGAGCTGTATGCACAGGACCAGGAAGTAAAAGATTTAATTGATATGGCTCGCCAGCTGGAAGGGGTGACCCGCAATGCAGGCAAACATGCTGGTGGCGTCGTTATCGCGCCTACCAAAATTACCGACTTCTCGCCCTTGTATTGCGATGATGAAGGCAATAACCCGGTTACCCAGTTTGATAAAAACGATGTGGAGTATGCCGGCTTAGTCAAGTTTGACTTTTTGGGCTTAAGAACCCTGACAATTTTGCAGTGGGCCGTCAATATGGCCAACAGTCGCTTGCAAAAAGAGGGCCGTAAGCCGGTTGATATAAACAGCATACCGCTGGTTGACAAGCATAGCTTCGATTTACTGCAACGAGCCGATACCACGGCGGTATTCCAGTTAGAATCGCGCGGTATGAAAGATTTAATCCGTCGCCTGCAGCCCGACTGTTTCGAAGATATGATAGCGTTGGTGGCATTATTCCGGCCCGGGCCACTGCAATCTGGCATGGTAGACAACTTTATTGACCGTAAACGCGGCCGTGAAGAAATATCGTTTCCGGATGCAACCTGGCAGCATGAGTCATTAAAACCTATTTTAGAGCCTACTTACGGCATTATCCTGTATCAGGAGCAGGTAATGCAGATTGCCCAGGTGTTATCCGGCTACTCGTTGGGCGGCGCTGACTTATTACGCCGGGCCATGGGTAAGAAAAAACCGGAAGAAATGGCCAAGCAGCGCGATACCTTTCAGGAAGGCGCGGCTAAAAATGGTATCGACCCCGAACTGGCGATCAAGATATTCGACCTGGTAGAAAAGTTTGCCGGCTACGGCTTCAATAAATCGCACTCTGCCGCTTACGCACTGGTATCCTATCAAACGCTGTGGATGAAGGCTCATTTTCCGGCAGAGTTTATGGCAGCGGTAATGTCGGCTGATATGGATAACACCGATAAAATTGTTACTTTGGTGGATGAGTGCGAGCGGATGAAGCTAAAGCTTAATCCGCCAGATGTTAACTCAGGGCAGTATAAATTTACGGTCAACGAACAGGGCCATATCGTTTATGGCATTGGTGCGATAAAAGGGGTGGGTGAAAGCCCGATAGACGCCATTATTGAGGCGCGCAATGAGCACGGTAGCTTTGCTGATCTGTTCGACTTTTGTGCCAAAGTCGATTTAAAGCGGTTGAACCGCCGGGTGATGGAAAAGCTTATTTTATCCGGTGCGATGGATAAACTCGGGCCACACCGGGCGGCGCTGATGGCCAGCCTGGAAGAAGCCATGAAAAAGGCCGAGCAGCATGCCAAAGCGCAGGCCGTTGGCCAGGATGACTTATTTGGCCTGCTTAGTCCGGAACCAGAACATGCTGCCGGCGCGTTTAAACAGGTGCCGCAGTGGCCAGATGAAGTCTGGCTCGATGGTGAACGGGAAACGCTCGGGCTGTATTTAACCGGTCACCCCATTAATCGTTATGCAGAAGAAATCCGCCATTATGTTTCGTGCCGGTTAGTGGAGCTGCAGCCTACCAAAAAAGACCAAAGTGTGCAGGTAGCCGGTTTAGTGGTGTCAGTACGGGTAATGATAAACAAAAAAGGCCGACGTTGGGCCATTGTTACTCTGGACGATAAATCTGCCCGCTTAGATGTGCGCTTTTTCCCGGAACAACTGGAAACGTTTGAGGAATTGCTGCAAAAAGACCGTATTCTGGTAATAACCGGACAGGTCAGCTTTGATGATTTTAATGGTGGCCTTACAATGTCGGGCCGTGATGTCAGTGAAATAACTGCTGTACGGGAAAAATCGCTGAAATCTTTGAATATCACTGTACAATCGGCGCAAATAGACCACAATTACCTGCAAAGATTGCAACAAGTGCTCGATGAATTCAAAGCTGGTACGGTACCGGTAACAATCAGGTATCAACGAGAGGAAGGGCAGGTAACACTGCAGTTAGGGACAGCCTGGTGGGTGACGCCCGCCGACGCTTTGTTGCATCAGTTAAAACAATTAGCAACAATAGAACTGGAATTTAATTAATTAGGTAGTGATAGTCGATGATGCTGAATTATTTAGAGTTTGAGCAGCCGATTGCTGAACTTGAAGCAAAAATAGACGAATTGCGTAACGTCAGTCGTAATGGCGACTACGATCTTGGTTTAGAAGAAGAGATAAACAAACTAAAAGAAAAAAGTCTGGGATTAACCAAGAAAATATTTTCTGAGCTGGGTGCCTGGCAAGTTGCCCAAATGGCTCGTCATCCACGCCGGCCATACACGCTGGACTACCTGAAGCATATTTTCACCGATTTCGACGAACTGGCAGGCGACCGTACTTATGCCAATGACAATGCTATTGTTGCCGGTACAGCGCGGCTTGGCGAGCACACCGTTATGGTTATAGGGCATCAGAAAGGCCGCGATACCCGGGAAAAAATTCGTCGTAATTTTGGTATGCCAAGGCCAGAAGGTTATCGCAAAGCGTTGCGTCTGATGGAAATGGCTGAACGTTTTAACATGCCTATTATTACTTTTATTGATACCCCTGGCGCTTACCCTGGAATAGGTGCAGAAGAGCGCGGCCAGTCTGAAGCGATAGCCCGCAATCTGAAAGTAATGGCCGGGTTAAAGGTACCGGTAATTTGTACGGTAATCGGTGAAGGTGGGTCTGGCGGTGCGCTGGCCATAGGTGTTGGCGACCGGGTTAACATGTTGCAATTCAGTACGTATTCGGTTATTTCACCGGAAGGCTGTGCCTCTATATTGTGGAAGAGCGCTGAAAAAGCCCCCTTAGCGGCTGATGCAATGGGTATTACTGCCGAGCGTTTGAAAGAACTGGATCTGATTGATGCTGTGATTCCAGAGCCGCTGGGTGGCGCGCATCGCGCCCCGGAGCAAATGGCCCAAACGCTTAAAAAAACCTTGTTAAAAGATCTGGATAATTTGAAAAAGCTTGATACTAAAACGCTACTGGATAATCGTTATAAGCGGCTGATGTCCTTTGGCTACTGCTAAACCGGATAGCCGCAACAGAGAACCAGCGCTTGTCGCTGGTTTTTTTTTCCGGATAATAGCGTCATCTGTCACAGCACCAGATAACAGACGATAGCTAACCATGGCGACAATGAGCAGAGGCATCTTGAACATCGATGATAAGCATACCTGAACTGAGCGCAAAAATTAGCGATTATGGTGCCGTAAAGGTCGTTCTGGCGCTTAGTGGTGGCCTGGATTCCATGGTACTGCTTGACATGCTATATCAGGCAAGGAAGCGACAAACATTTCAGTTGCAGGCAGTATACGTTAACCACGGCCTGAGTGCTGACGCGCAGCGTTGGAGTGAGCATTGTCAACAAGCTTGTCTGGTGCGCAAAGTCGATTTTTTCAGCCGGCAGATTACCATTGATAACACCACCAATATTGAGGCTGCGGCGCGGGAAGGGCGTTATCAGGCATTATCAGCTTTTGTCGATTCAGTCACGACTATACTGATGACAGGACATCATGCTGATGACCAGCTTGAAACCTTATTACTGGCATTAAAACGCGGAGCCGGCGCGGCTGGCTTAAGCGGGATGGCTGAATATCGCCCTTTTGCCAATGGCAGCTTGCTTCGACCATTACTAAACAGCAGCCGTCAGCAAATCCTGAATTACGCGACAACGCATCAGCTGCAATGGGTAGAAGATGACAGTAACCAGGATAATCGGTTTGATCGGAATTATATTCGCAATGTTGTTGCCCCGCTATTAACCGGGCGCTGGCCGTCTTTTACGCAGACAACGCTCCGTAGTATGCAACATCTGGCTCAGCAACAGCAGCTGCTGGATTTCTATACCGAGCAGGCACTGACACGGTGTGCTGATGAACGTCAGTTAAAATTAGATCGCTTGCAACAGCAGATACCTCTGCAGCAGGATTTGGTGATCCGGCGCTGGCTGGCCCGGTTCCACTTAAATCCGTCAAGCCAATGGCTGCAAACCCTGCGCGAGCAGGTGATTGGTGCCCGTCAGGATGCCATGCCGCAACTGGTGTTAGGGCGGTACCTGGTGAGACGTTACCTGCAGCAACTGTATCTTGAACCTAACAGTAAATCAGTGGTACCAGAAAGCGGTTTGCGGTGGACGATGCAACAAAATCTCAGCTTACCAGCGGCAGTGGGTGAGCTTGTGGTTTATGATCGGCCTTTAGCAGGGCGTCTGGCTATGCAACGTACCGAGGTCACGATAGTTTTTGGCCAGCTAAGCCTGCCTTTTAAACCTGCAGATCAGCCTCAACATAAACCACTGAAACAATGGTTTAAACTGTGGCAGCTACCACCCTGGCAGCGGGGGCAGGTGCCGCTGCTGCTGCAGGGCAAAACCCTGGTTGCGGTAGCGGGTTATGCCACAGCGATTAGCACGACAGAGGCGGATTGCTGGCTTGACTGGGAGCGAAATTAACGGTTGCAGCTACCTTCAGTATTTCTTTGCCGGTTTGTTTTAAATTGGCCTTACCTGAAGCTTTTGCTTCATAAAGTGCCCTGTCAGCGGCAGCAAAAAAGTGCTCAGTCGCTTGCATTGGTTGCAAATACGCCAAACCGGCGCTGGCGCTGATACCATACTGGACACTTTTATGATGCTGATTAATAGCTTTTAGCAAGCGACGGGCAACTAAATCAGCGCTATCTGCATCCTCATCAGCAAGAATTACTGCAAATTCATCGCCACCGAACCGAAACAGACTATCGGTTTGCCGCAGAGCATCACGCATACAGTCCGCGACTACAATAAGCAGTTCATCACCCATGGCATGGCCATAGTTGTCGTTAAGTTGTTTAAAGTTATCGAGATCTAACAGTAGCAGAGCACAAGTTTGTTGGCGACGACGCGCCAACTGAATAGCTTTGGTAAAACTGTCGTCAAAAAACCGCCGGTTGCCCAGTGCTGTGAGCGGGTCTTTCAGGGCCATTTGCTGCAAGCGTGCCACGACCAGTGCATTGCGTAGCGCAAATAACCATTCGCTTTCCAGCAGGACGATATCACGTTGCTGTGTGGGGCTAAACGGCTGGTCGCTGTGGTAATGCACTTCAGCCAGACATTGCTGATTTAATACCAACAGGCTTTTATAAGTATGGCTGCCGTTACTTGAACCGGCAGCCTGGTGTTCGCCAAACGCGGTATTGAGCCGAATGCCGGTAATACTAAGAAGCCGGCCGGCATACATGGAAAAGATGTCCAGTTGCTGCTGAATGTCCAGGCTGGTTTGCAACTGGCTGGTCAACGTTTGCTCGGTACAATCGGGTAGGCTGTCGGTTTGCTGACAACGATTTAATGCTGCATAGCTTGGCGCCACATCAAGCGCTAGTTCCCGATTCATTATAGCGTCCATTACCAGTCCTTCTAAAACAGTTATAACTGGTATAAGCAAATTTCAAGCCAAATGTTAATTGTATTATTTTTCAGTGACTTAATTTATGGTTTTTTAAAGGTCAATGCTTTGACAGCGCACTACTCACCCTCAGCGGCAAGAAATTGCACAATCTGGTCCATCTGCCTGCAGCCGTCGGCCACACCCAGTTCGATCAGGCGTCTGGTATATTTTTGCTCAAACAACAGATAGCTCGCCAGGCTCGACTCGGAATGCTGGCGGATCCCAAGTCCCCGCAACAAGGTGCGTACCGCGAGGGGTAGACAGAGATAATATTCACTTGCCAGTAAATTAAAGTTTTGACTGGGGTTTATTAGCAGGCTTTGCACGGGTTTAAGCTCGGTTTCAATATTGTTGGCATGCAGGGTTTCGACGGTCTTATTCACCCGGTGCATTCGCTCCAGATCAGAATTCAGGGTATCCGTAAAAATAGTATCTAGCAGATGGCCTGCAACAGTAGCTAAGTCAGGGTGATGCAAACTACGCCGGCTGTTTTCTTCCTTGCGTGGATCTTCTACCCCGATAATCAGAATTTTATCGGCCCCGAGGTGGATGGGAGCACTCAGGGGGGCTAACTGATTAACCGAACCATCTCCGAAATATTGCTGATGGATCCTGACTGATGGAAAAATGATCGGAATGGCAGCGGAAGCCATTAAGTGATGTACGCCAAGTAAAGTGCGCTGACCACAACGTTTGGCCCGACGCCACTCGTCAGCATGATCTGACTGGAAAAACGTAATGGAGTCGCCATTGTTATAGCAAGAAGACGTAACTGAAAAACTGGATAAATAGCCTCCCATGATATTGCGGTCAATTCTTTGCAGATCCAGGATCCGGCCCAGCAGTTGCTTCAATGGTTTGTTATCAAAAACGCTAACCGGTTTCTTATTAGCGTAGTCAGCTTGAAAAGCCCCGAAAACATTTTGCATTAAGTGCCAGAACACTCTGGGATAGTCGGAATAATAAACCTGGTTGGTATGAAAATGGCGCCATACCGATTCAATTTTTTTAACCCCAAGATGAAAACAGGAGGCATAACAGGCAATACCTGCTGCATTAATTGCCCCTGCTGAGGTGCCACTGATAATATCAAAAGGTGCCGGGCTGGTTCTGGGATAGTGTTGAGCTATCGCTTTGAGTACGCCAACCTGATAGGCAGCACGAGCGCCACCACCGGTTAGTAACAGGGCCGTTTTTTTTCCGTTCAGTGGTCGTTGTCGTACCATAGTTATATTGAACTTTTCTGATGTATACTGCTCTTTGTTGTTATATTGCAATATATCTTAGCCACTAACAAGGAGTCACTTATGACCGCGCAACCATCGGGTAGCGGGCAGCAGCTGTATTATGCAGGCATTGCAGCAGTTGTTATTGTTATTTTACTGGCACTGTGGATGTTATTTAAACCAACCCAACAACCAGAGCCTGACATTATTGTGCCGGTAACGGTGCCAGGAGAAGTGGTTAATGACCCAGTGTTGTCGGTACCCGATGAAGAGCCTGTAGTCGATCAGGTAGCCGATACGGAAACAGAGCATGAAGCTGAGTCAGTAGTTGCCGTGCCGGTAACTGAACCTGAGCCGTTGCCACCTTTAGAAGCATCTGATCCGGTAGTAAAACAAGACGTGTTGAAATTTAATTGGCAGCCTGGTCTGGCAGGGCTAATTAACACCCAAAACATGATTCGCAACTTGGTTGTTACTATTGATAATATGGCGCAAAAACAGTTGGTTGCAAAGCATCCGGTATTAGTTCCGCTGGACCAGCCCCTTGTCACCATCGCCGATCCAGAAAACCAGACCTATCAGATCGATCCGGCAAGCTACCAACGATATGAACCTTACATACGGTTATTGGAAAGTGTCGATCCACAGCAAATGTTACCGGTGTTTAAGCGGTACCAGCCCTTGTTTGAGCAGGTTTTTGGTGAACTGGGTTATCCTGAATTGAGCTTTAAACAGCGCTTACAGCAAGCTTTATCAGCATTTTTAGCGATTGAGCCGCTGTCAGTTGATACCACGCTGGTGCGTAAATCAGTCGCTTACACTTATGCTGACCCTGCAGTAGAAAGCTTAAGTGATTTGGAAAAGCAAGTTATCCGCTTGGGTCCTGATAATCATCAGCGGTTACGCGCTGTCGCAAAAAAATATCTGGCTGTATTGGAAACTTCCGAGTGAATTCGCGGATGAGCAGTTGCCGTATTGTTTAAACATTGAGCAACAAAGCGGGGTGGTGGCTAAATTACTTGAAACCTGGCAGGCCATTGCGCATAATGCGGGCCTGCCGGTCAGGTGTTACCGTCCGGCATTCAATGGTAACTCCATTGGTCCTCTCGCAATGCTAGTAGGTTAACCTGGTCAGGTCCGGAAGGAAGCAGCCACAGCTTATGATGCAGGTGCCGGGATGTGGCTGGTGGAGTTGCCACCCACCCTGAGTTTTTTCTGATAATCTGCAGTAACAATAGCAAGCGCTGCTAAAATGTCGCTGTCTGCTATTTGCTGCTGTTCTAACAACATAATTAAGTCAACGGCCAGTTTAACGTGCGCCGGCGCATTGGCTAAACCGGCGTTAGTATTCGGACTAGGTTCTGGGTTTTTAGACACGTGATATTACCTGCAACGCGTCACTTATTGTCATCCAGAAACTGTCGGGCTCTGTTGACGGCTTCTTTCACTTTCATTTGCATTTCAAAGCGTTCACTTTGTGGTAAGTAAAACGACATATCCACTTCATACCGGATATAGCGGGGCGGCAGCAAATTTAACGATATACAGCATAAATCTGCCAGATATTCACTGTCTTTGTTGCGGTCCAGTTGTAGCTCCACAATATGGTCAAGTAACAGTTTTTCATAATAATTATGAATATCATCATCCAGTTTCATAAGGGCCTCTGTCTGCTAAAGTGTCAGGCCAAAGCATAATCAGCTTTAGCTAAAAACACCACCTAAAGATTGAGTTAACCAAGCACGCTGTTACAATGCCCGGGTCAAGACTAGCGGATAACTGCAATGCAAAAGAATACCAGCCCCTGTTACTACGGCGATTACCTGCAACTGGATAAAATACTCACCGCTCAGGCGCCAGAAAGCCTAAAGTACGGCAACGAAGCGCATGATGAAACCCTATTTATCGTGGTACATCAGGTATATGAATTGTGGTTTAAGCAAATTCTGCATGAGTTAAAAGCAGTAATGGCGGTATTTGCAGAAGCGGAAGTGAAAGACCAGCAGTTAACCGGTATTGTTCACAAGTTAAAACGCGTGATTACGGTTCAGCAATTACTGAATCAGCAGATAGCCGTCATTGAAACAATGACTCCGCAAGATTTCATGTCGTTTCGGGATTATCTGGTGCCAGCTTCAGGCTTTCAGAGCGTGCAGTTTAAAATGCTGGAAATAGGCCTTGGCCTGAAAAGCGAATATCGGATTGATTTTGATAAAAACTCTTTTTACAGTCGGCTCAATGAAAAAGACCGCCAGTTTTTAGAATCACTGGAAACACAGCCAAGTTTATTCGAAAGGATCGAAAAATGGCTGGAACGGATGCCGTTTCTTCAGCTTGACGATTTTAGTTTCTGGCAGATGTATCACAATGCCACCGCCCAAATGTTAGATGAGGATGCCAGCACAGTGGCGGGTATTGAGCAGATAGCCGAGCAGGATCGTCAACTACAGCTGGCAGAAATTCAGCGCACCAGAGCGAAGTTTGCCGCGTTACTCGATAAAGAAAAATATCAGGAGTTGCAAGAGCAGGGGACATTCCGGCTTAGCCAACGTGCGATGCTCTCGGCATTATTTATCAGTCTTTATCAGGAAGAACCGGTGTTTAATTTGCCGTTTCAGTTGCTGACCTGTTTAACTGAGATTGATGAAAACCTGACCATATGGCGTTATAAGCACGCTATGATGGTTCAGCGAATGCTTGGTACAAAAATAGGAACGGGCGGTTCCTCAGGCCACGACTATTTAAAACGAACTACTGAAAAGAACCGAATCTTTACCGATCTGTTTAATATGGCAACGTTTTTACTGCCAAAATCTGACTTACCGCTATTACCCGACCAGATTAAACGTAAATTAGGTTTCTATTTTGGACCCGAACGGTAAATCACAAACAGTAAATGCCGCCTTAAACAACTGTAAATGCAATTGGGTCAGGGCGGCAACATCTCGCTGGTAACCCCCGCCTATTACTGCTGCGACCGGTATGTCACGATTACGACAGGCACTAAGCACCAGCAGATCCCGCTGGTAAACGGCCTCAGTCGAGATATTAAGCAGGCCCAATTCATCTTGCTGATGAATATCAACACCAGCGTCATAGATGACCAGCTCAGGCTGATGCCAGTTTAGTAAGGTTTCCAGGCTTTGGTTAACCGTTTCAAGGTATTCGGTATCGTTGCAATGCTTAGCCAGGCCAATATCCCAATCGGAACTGATTTTACGGGCCGGAAAGTTTTTTTCACAGTGAATCGACGCGGTAATGATCGCTGGCTCAGTACTAAAAATACCGGCGGTTCCATCGCCCTGGTGCACATCCAGATCAAAAATTAACACCTTACTTACACCTTGAGCCAGCATGCATTGTGCGGTAAACGCCAGATCGTTGAACACACAAAACCCGGCACCTTCACTTCGCCTGGCGTGATGATAACCGCCACTTAAATGCAGCCCGATACCGCGTGCTAACGCCAGCTCGGCGCAAAGCCGGCTGCCTGCCACAGATACCAAAGAGCGGTCAACCAGGGCTTGTGACCATGGGAAACCAATCCGGCGCATAGCCTGCGTGCTAATGGTGCCATTGCAGATACTGTCGATATAATGACTATCATGAATGCAGTTAAGCGCAGAGGCAACAATAGGTTCTGGGGTACTGAATGCCTCTGGCATCACGCCAGAGGCCAGCAAGGCCTGAAACAAGGCCTGATATTTGGTTATGGGGTAGCGGTGACGCTCTGGCAGACTGAGCGCACTGTAGCATGGGTGATATATCAGGCCGGGAGACATCAGTGCCATCAGGGAGCCTGACGTTCATGTTTTAAAATTGCCTGCTCTACCTCACTTACCGCCCGACGACAGCGGCCGAGCCTGGCATGCAGTGCCAGAATACGGTTAGCAGTATCATCGCCACGATAACGCTCGGCTTGTTCAATCATGTCTAACAGGCGGCGCTCAAACTGCTGAAAATCGGTCAATTGCTGATAAAGATCTACCGTGCTGCTGGGCTCTGTTGCCGGCTTGGCAGATTGCCAAGTGCCCTGCTGCTTAGGTAATTTAATACTGCGTTGAAATTTACTGCGGGTTTGCTGGTTGCTGAAAGCTCGGGTCAACGCATCCACCTGAGCGGCTAAATGCTCGGCTAATCGCTGCTGACTCGCCGGTGAAAGTGTCGATTGATTATCACTCAACCGCTTCAGATTGCGCATCGCATCCGCAACATAATCGGCAAGATCGGGCGAGTGGCAACTAAACAGGCCACTTTCAAACCAGTCTTGCGGTTTGCCTGGCTGACGCTTCGCGTCTATCGCAGATGCCCGCTGATACAACTCGTTCAGCTGGCCAGCTAACAACTGCAGAGCACTCATGTATTGCTCCAGGCTTGCCAGGCTAAACGCAGAGCAATGGCGATAACGACACTGATAAATACTGGCCGGATAAATTTGCTGCCAAAGCGAATAGCACTGTGTGCGCCAAGAAATGCACCGAGCATCAGACATAACCCCATCGCAATGCCCAAAACATAATTAACATGGCCCAGCGCCATAAAAGCCACCAGTGAAAAACCATTACTGACAAAATTCATGGTTCTGGCAACACCGCTGGTCAGCAACAAGTTTATTTTATACATCGCCATACTCGAGACCATCCAGAAGGCACCGGTGCCAGGGCCGGCGACACCGTCATAGAAACCGAGGGTTAAACCTTGCAACCGCTGTTGCCAGAATAGCTTAGGGTTCTGTGGCGGTAATTGCAGTCGGTCATCTGGCTGAATTCGGTTAAACAGGGTGTAAATTGCTGCTAGCAAGATCAGCAGCGGTAGCAGTTTTTCCAGAAGTTCAGTACTGAGCTGGTCTACCACCAGTGTGCCAAGTAAGGCACCGATCGCTGTGTACCCGATACTACGGCGCCAGTATCGTGGATTAAATAATCGCTTCCGGTAATACGTGACAGATGCCGTAAGTGAGCCAAAGGTGGCAGCCAGTTTGTTGGTGCCCAGTACCAGGTGCGGCGGTAAGCCCGCCGTTAATAATGCTGGCACGGTTAATAAACCGCCGCCACCGGCAATAGCATCAATATAGCCGGCGACAAAAGCAACTGCACAGAGAACTAGCAATAAATTGGTGGCGGGCAGCAGTTCAGTTAGCACCTGGTGATATCCTGTCTGTATTCATTGTTATGGCTATCAATTTAGTTAGTATTCAATTTGACGCCGAAACGGCGGTAGGGTATCGAGCATGGCTTTGCCATATGATTTTGTTACCAGGCGGCGGTCCAGAATAACAATCCGGCCCTGATCCTGTTCCTGTCGCAGCAGTCTACCACAAGCCTGTACCAGTTTCCTCGCGGTTGCGGGGATTGCCAGTTGCACAAACGGATTTCCTCCTTTACGAGTTACCGCCTCGCTCATCGCCGCTTCCAGCGGCGAGGTGGGCACGGCAAAGGGTAGCTTGGTAATGATCAGGTTGGTCAGCAGTTTACCAGGCAGGTCCAGTCCTTCTGAAAAGCTCTGAGTGCCGAATAAAATACTGGTTTTGTCGTGTAGACAATTTTCATGGTGTAAGCTCAGTAACGATTGGCGGGATGCTTTCCCCTGAACCAGTAATGAAAAGCCTTTCGTGCGTAATGCCTCAGCGACTTGTTGCATTTGCCAGTAAGAAGCAAACAGCACCAGTGTCCCCTGATCCTTAGTAAGGTAGTCAGGCAGGATGCTTATCAGCTCATCAGTATAAGCGCTGGCTGTGGGCTCGTATTGCATTTTTGGTAACACAATGACGCCGTTTTGCTGATAAGCAAAAGGGGAGTCGACCCGCACCATTTGTAATCCGGGGTGATCGTTCAGACCGAGCTCGTATTTTATATGGTCGAACGAGTTTAAAACGGTCAGGGTTGCTGAACATAAAATGCCGGCATAAGCCTGAGAGAACAGCAGTTGCTCCAGGGTATGGGCAACACTTAACGGACAGGCATGAGCGGTTAACTGTTGTTGCTCGTCCCGAACTACCCAGCGAGCCTGATAAGCAGGTTCAGCCTGAGGTTGGGCATACAGTTGCCATAACGCGTGTTGTTGCTCCAGTTGCTGCGCCAGCTGGCTTAGCTCCTGCAGAAGCTTACTTTGACTTTTTTGTTTGCCGGGGGTTAACGCTACCTCACCCACAGCAGAACTGACTTTATCAAGCACAGCCAACGTTTTCAGGGCGCAGCTGGCAATAGGTTCGGCTTGTGTTTGCCATAATGCTGGCAGTGCAGCGTGTTCAAACCGATACTCTGTCTGGCTGGTTTCTGTAAACCAGCGGCTTTGCCAGTCACTCAGACTTTTTACCACTGGCTTTAGTAAGCCGAGCAATTCGTTACGATAATCGTCCAGTTTAAGTAAATCTTTTAAACTGGTCTCGGGTAAGCTTTGAATCAACTGATTACTTAGCTGCCCGAGCTTATCCAACCAAATGCTTGGCTGGCTTAGCTGAGCAAACGCGGCAAAATAATCACGTCCACATGCCGGCAGGTGGTGGGCTTCGTCAATCACGTAAATACAGTCTTCCGGAGGCGGCATAATGGCGTTGCCTGCGGCTAAATCTGCCAGCAACAAGCTATGATTGACAACAAGTAACTGGGCATCATTGATCTCTGCCCGGGCCAGATGAAACGGGCAATGCTGATGGCGCTTGTCGTTTTTACTGCAGTGATAAGGATCGGCACAGATGCTATGCCATACAGCATCATCGACTGCCAGCGGCAGTGTATCCTTGTCTCCCAGCCAGCTACGTTGTTGCCATGCCTGATATAGTGTTTCTAATATGGAGAAATTGTTTCGCTCACTTCTGGTCAGCAAATCCGGTTGTATTAACTGTTGTTTCAGACGTTCAATACAGGCGTAACGGGCCCGACCTTTTACCAGATTATATTCAAACGCAATTTCACTGTGCTGGCGAAAAAAAGGAATATCCTTATTGACCAGCTGTTCCTGCAAGGCAACGGTAGCAGTGGCGATCACCAGTTTTTTTTTGCGGGCCAGTGCTATCGGCAGCGTTGCCAGCAAATAAGCCAGAGATTTGCCGGTGCCGGTGCCGGCTTCAATCAAACCAATCCGGTCGTGGCGATGATATTGACCCGCCACAATATTAGCCATTTCGGCAATAAGTTTATTTTGTCCTGGCCGGTTATGATAATTGGGTAAAGCAGATTTCAGCTTTTGTTGGGCGTCTCGAATTTGCTGTTTTAACGATTCAGAGAGCATCTGTTCGGTTGACATAAGTTGGCAGTTTGCCTGTATAGACGTACAGTTTTTTGATTCTATACAGCATTAGATGATTTAGCAAAGTGTTCAGCAGACCTGAAACTTAAGATTTATGCTGACGAATTACCTAATGGTTCAGACACCATTGAAAATGCTTATGTAGCGGATAACTGAATTCGTACAAAAATGTTTACTTTTTGTACGGTAAATACGATGTTGGTCGGGCATTAAATGGCCGATAATCAGGCTAATTTATCGGAAATAGGCCAGTAAACGGCGTGATAAACCGTTTTTGATACCATTTTGGTGCAAATCAGCCCTGATTAAAGGATTGTTAAAATATTGCGCATCGCAACGGCACGACAACATTGTCGCTAAAATGTTCAGTAAAAGCTGTTGACCGTTGAGAAAAATACTGTTTATTATCATCTTGCGTCAAATAGTGTTGGATTTGAGTTAAATGGCATGCCATGCAACTTGAAAATACTTTGAAAAATAGAATCACTAGCAAGATAGTGATCCAGGGAGCGAACATGTATACAAATACTAAAATAGCGAAAGCAGTGCGCTTGGCAATTGCGTTCGGAGCGGTGTCAACGCTCGCAATGAATTCTGCTGTAGTTAGCGCGCAGGAAGACGCTGCAGCTGAGCAACAAATCGAAAAAATTCAAATTACAGGTAGCCGGATCAGAAGCGCCAATGCGGTTTCAACCAGTCCTATTTCAACAATTGGCGAGCTTGAGATTGAGCAGCAACAGCAGCCGGAAATTGAGCGTATATTCCGTAATATGCCTGCGTCGTTACCAGGCGATAACAGTAACGTAAACAACGGAACCGGCGGCGCAGCAACAGTTAACTTACGCGGACTGGGCTCAAACCGTAACTTAGTATTGATGAACGGCAAACGGATGGTGCCTTACAATACTGCCGGTAGTGTTGATACCTCTTCTATTCCCACCGCGCTGATTGATCGCATCGATATCGTTACGGGTGGTGCGTCAGCTGTATATGGTTCCGATGCTATCTCCGGTGCGATTAACGTCGTGCTGAAAAAGAACTTTGAAGGCGTAGAATTAGACGTATCTCATTCGCGTACCGCAGAAGCTGACGCTTTTGTTAACAACATGGCATTAACCCTAGGCGGTAATTTTGATGACGATCGCGGTAACGCAGTCGTTTCATTCAGCTGGTTAGATCGTGATTCTTTGCTGCTTGGCCAACGTTCGTTAGGTAATTATGGTATCGCAACTGCGAGCGGTGCAAACTATTCTAACTTTTTAGGTGGTGTTGCTCCTACTCCTCCTACTGACCCATTATGTGGTGGTAGCACAGAAAACGTGGTAGCACCTGGCGGTGGTAGTGGTACTACTATCCCTACCCGGGTCGGTGTAGTGGGTGTGCCTGCTGTAGGCGGTCAGTTCCGCGATGACAATACTCTGGTGCTTGGCCCTGCCTGTAGTGCGTTTAACTTTAACCCGTATAACTACTACCAGACACCAGCCAAGCGTTACAGCGCAACTGCGATGGCGCACTATGATATTACTGACGAACATACCGCATATGGTACGTTCAACTTTACTAATACATCAGTTCGTCAGCAGGTTGCACCGTCAGGTATTTTCGGTTCTACCTTCTGGATCCCGATGGCTAACCCGTTTTTATCTAGCCAGGCACAAAATGCGATTCTGACCGGCGCCAATGCTAACATCGGCGCATTAAATGGACCTGGCTTGGAAACCTGGCGTGATCTAAATGAAAATGGTGTCGTTGACAGTGCTGACTCCTTATTGATGAGTGCAAACCGTCGTACGCCAGAACTTGGTGCCCGTTCTACCTCATTTAATACGGATCAGTTCCAGTTAGTGCTTGGTATGGAAGGCTTTATTAGCGATACCTGGGCATATGATGTTTCAATTCAACACGGTGAAACGAATCGGGTAAATAGTAATGCCGGTTATACCAACGTGGCAAATATCGCAAATGCGTTAAATGCGGTGTCTGAAACTGAATGTCAAACTGGTGGTTCTGCTTGTGTACCATTAAATATTTTTGGTGGCTTTGGTACCATTACGCCTGAGATGGCGGCTTATGCGTCAGCCACGGCATTTTCAACAACTGAATATCAACAGCGTGTATTTTCTGCCATTATCGACGGACCTTTTGAGTCGGTTGTTTCGCCATTAGCTGAGTCATCACTGGCGATGAGTTTTGGTTATGAATATCGTGAAGAAATCGCCAACTTTAACCCGGATGAATGTTTAAAACTTGCCCCTGCAAGCTGTCTGGGTGGTGCGGGTGGTAACTCATTGCCTGTTGGTGGTTCATTTAAGGTAAATGAAATTTTCGCGGAAGGTAAATTACCGTTAGTTGAAAATACAACTATGGTTGACATCCTTGAGCTGGAATTTGGTTATCGCCATGCTAATTACGATACCGTCGGCGAAGTTGGTAGCTGGAAGTTAGGTCTGGCCTGGCGTCCGGCAGATCAATTATTGCTTCGTGTAATGAAGCAACAGGCAACTCGTGCGCCAAACGTGGGCGAATTGTTTGCGCCATTAACTTCAGGTCTTGACAACGCAAACCAAGATCCGTGTTCAGTTGCTAATGCCGGTAATATTGACGCTACACTGCAAGCCCGTTGTATATCAACTGGTATGACTGCAGCTCAGGTTGGCGCAGTTGATGACATCGTTAGTGGTCAAATTAACGTGTTATCAGGCTCTAACCCTAATGCGTTACCAGATGCTGAAACCGCTGATACCATGACTGTCGGCTTCGTATGGACCCCAGAGTTTGATTTAGTTAAGCGGGCTCAACTTTCAGTAGATTATTACGATATTGATGTCAATGGTTACATCGGTACCAATACCCCTCAAGAGATTTTGGACGGGTGTTATGTGTTAGGAAATGCCTCTCAATGCGCGCAAATTAATCGTATTGGTGGCGGCTTAACAATATCCGGTTCTGGTGTTGAAGCTTATACAACTAACTTATCTTACTTGCAGACCAGCGGTATTGAAGTTGCATTTAACTTCGGTTTCGATTTGGATAGCTACGGTTCTCTGGATTTCAGCGGTAATATTAATAAATACCTTGAAGTTGAAAGCTTAAGTTCTCCGGTATCTGAAGTTATTGATTGTAACGGTTACTACGGTACAAACTGTGATCCTCAGCATGAACTGCGTGCCACTCAGCGTACTACATGGAATTATGAAGATTTGTCAGTGTCGGTGCTGTGGCGCTATTTAGGCTCGATTGAGCGTGAGCCAGCGCAACAAGCGGCTACCTTTGAACCATTCCGTGAAATCAGTTCATACAGTTATTTTGATCTGTATGCCAACTACTTCATTACCGATGGCATAAGTGTAAGTTTTGGTGTTGACAACTTGTTAGACAAGAGCGCACCAGTTGTCGGCGGTGAAGCGGCTTCTACTGCTTACAATACCGGCAACACCTTCCCTGCGTACTACGACATGTTAGGTCGTACTTACAAAGCAAGCTTAAGTGTAAAATTCTAAGTTAATTATCAACAGTGTAAAAACGGCTGGTTCTCCAGCCGTTTTTTTTGTCTGCAAGTTGCCCATCATCTAAAGCCTCATTTGCAACCTTTTGTAAAAGTTTAGTGAAACATTGACTCTGGCGAAACGATACGTTTATTATTGCGCGCGGTTGGAAATTACGTTCCTTATTTAAGGTTAGTATTTTACTCTGAGACATTCTTGTCATTATAAAAAGATAGCCTCACTAGAAATAGTGTTCCAAGGAGAACTAGATGTATTTAAATAATAAATTAAGCAAGGCTGTGCGCTTAGCCATTGCTTTTGGTGCTGTGTCAACAGCGTCTTTTACAGCTGCTGTTAATGCTGCTGAAGAAGATGTTCTTGAAAAGGTTGAACGGATAGAAGTTACCGGTTCACGGTTGCGCTCTACCGATTTACAAGGTTTCTCGCCTGTTCAGGTAATTGATGGAAGCGATATTGATACGTCAAGTGTTGCCAATATCCAAGAATTGCTGCTGAAGAATCCTGCGTTTGGTGCGCCAGCAATCAGCCGGACCAACTCAAACTTTTCAACGTCTGGCGCTGGTGTGTCAACCGTAGATTTACGTAATTTAGGTACTGCACGTACGTTAGTACTGGTAAATGGTCGTCGCTATGTAACGGGTGTTCCAGGCTCAATGGCAGTTGATTTAAACACCATTCCTGCCCAGTTTATTGACCGGGTGGAAATCATGACTGGTGGTGCTTCGGCGGTTTACGGTTCTGACGCTGTTGCGGGTGTTGTTAATATCATTCTGAAAAAAGAGTTCGAAGGTGTTGAATTCGACGTGCAGTATGGTGAAAGCAGTGAAGGCGATTCGAAAGAAACGCAAATCCAGTTTACCACTGGCGTAACTTCTGCCAATGGCCGGGGCAATGCAATGTTGCATGCTGCCTATACCGATCAAGGTGCAGTTTTTTCAAGAGATCGTGAACGGTCAGCAACTGATGTCGCGTCTGAAGGTGCCTTTTTCACTGGCTTAGCTGAAGATATGTTCAATGCTGTGCCTTTGTTTTCAAGCTATGTACCTGCTGGCCGGTTCTTCGCTGGCGATAGCCAGTTTACCTTTAACGATGACGGCACTATTCGTCCGTGGGCCGCTACAGATGGTTTTAACCGTAATGGTGTTCGTACTATTGCAGTACCTACAGAACGTTATTTGTTAAGTGGTAGTGCCACCTATGAGCTGTCAGACCGTTGGTCTTCTTTTGTAGAAGGAACCTATGCGTCAAGCCAGACGATAACTGAATTAGAGCCATTCCCATTCGATACTGAAGCGCTTTATCAGAACAGTGGCGGTCAAATGCCGATTGAGTTTGAATCTTTTGTCCAAAATGCAACAGGTTCTTATGATCGGTTTGTCACCGTCAATCCTCTTATTCCGCAAGCGATAGTTAACGCGGCAGTTGATGAAGATGGTGATGGTTTACGCGATATATTCTTTACGCGTCGTCTGGCTGATGTTGCTAATCGTGGTAACGTAGCAGATCGTGATACCTTCCGTTTAGTAGCCGGTGTAGACGGTGAGATTGTTGATGGTTGGTTTGCTGATGCTTATGTTGGCTATGGTCAAACAAAAGAAGCTCAGGTTTCAAGTGGTCAGGTTAACGTACTAAACTTCCGCAGTGCTTTAGAAGTTGTGCCTGATGGTCAAGGCGGCCTAATGTGTCGTGATGCAACTGCGCGCGCGCAAGGTTGTGTCCCTGCAAACGTTTATGGCGCAGGTGCGCTGTCTGACGAAGCGGTAAATTATATTGCTGCCCCTGGCTTGCTGGCAACCTTTGCTTCACAAAAATATGCCGGCTTTAATATCTCTGGCGAGGTGTTCGAATTACCCGCTGGTATGATAGGTGTAGCTTTTGGTGGTGAATATCGCGAAGAGTTTTCACGTAGCGAGTTTGACCCGTTACAACAGGCAGGTTTAAATGCGGGTAATGCGATACCGCGTACTGAAGGCGAGTTCGATGTAACTGAATTTTACACCGAAGTTAATGTGCCTTTATTAGCTGACGTGTTTTTGGCAGACCAGTTAAATCTGCGTGGTGCAGTGCGTGTTTCTGATTACTCTACAGTAGGCAATACCACCAGCTGGAACGTAGCATTGGACTGGGCGCCTATTCCAGAACTGCGTTTCCGTGCTATTCGTGCACAATCTGTGCGCGCACCTAACGTAGATGAGCTGTTCTCACCGCCAACCCAGGATTTCCCTACCGGCTTAACTGATCCTTGTTTAGGTGTTACTGATAGCACTGCGGGTGCTACAGCGGAAGCCTGTCGTGCAGCACCAGGTGTTCAGGCAAATATCGATGCCAATGGTTCATTCACCCTGAATCAAGCTGATCTGCAAGGTGTCAGTGGTTTCAACCGCGGTAACCCGAATCTGGAAGCAGAAAAAGGTAAGTCCTGGACGTTTGGCTTCACTTTCTCACCAGAAGGTGTACTGGGCGACTTCGACTTCAATGTCGACTATTTCGACATTGAGATTGAAGATGCGATAGTTTCTACCCCAAGACAGTTTATTCTTGATCAATGCTACGCTGGTGACCCGTCACTGTGTTCATTTATTACCCGTCGTCCAACCGCTCAAGGCGCAAACAGTGCCGGTTCACTTGAGTTCATCGACGCTGGTGTAAGTAACAGTGGTGGCTTAGCGACTGAAGGTGTCGATTTAGTAGTAAGTTATGGTAAAAATCTGGAAGATTTTGATCTGGCCGGTCGTTTCAACGCTCGCTTATCTTACACTCACCTGTTAGATGGCTATGAGATCCCGTTACCGGGTTCAGCGAAAGACCCGTTTGCTGGTGAAGTAGGTGCAGCGGAAGATAAGTTTTATCTGACGATGGGTTATACAATCGGCGATGTTAGTATTTCTTGGAATACAACGTTTATTGGTCACTCTTACTTAGACGATCAATTTTTAGCTGGGTATGACTTAGCTCCGGAATCAGTTGGGGTAGGCGCGACGACTTATCATGACATCAACGTTTCTTATAAACCGTCTAATAACTATGAGTTATATGCTGGTTTACAGAATGCGTTCGATAAAGAGCCTCGTCCAATTATCTCTGGTTTACCAGGAAATAGCACCGGTACTGAGACTAATGCCAGTGTGTACGATCCAATCGGCCGCCGCATGTATGCGGGTGTTCGTATGAAGTTCTAATATCTGAAATCCTACTGCTAAGTAGGACAAGGATTATTATTATCACCGGCCAGTATACTGGCCGGTTTTTTTTGCCTGGAAAACGCCCGGTTGAACTGATATGCCGAGGTGCGACTGAAAGCCGGCTAGCGTTATCGGGCCAACAACAATTTCGTGTAGTTTGGGTTTGGTTTGTGCGGCTACTGTATACATAATGTAAAACACCTTGGCGCGCTTACATTCAACACAATACTGCTTTTATTTGCCAAAATTTTGGTTTGTTTTTAAGTATATGACTCAAAAGATAGCTTAACAGCGGAATTGAGTGCGGCTTTAGAGATAGTTTCCTGAAATTTGCGACGAACAACTGAACTTTTTATTGACCCCTGCTGAATCGATATGCATATTGGACAGGGTTAATGGCAGGGCGTCCTGCCATTGATTTTTGTTCGGGCTAGACAAGCACCGAGTACTATAAAATAAGAATTACTTTTTACAAAGTGATCCAGGGAGATCAAAATGTTCACAAATAACAAACTAAGCAAAGCCGTGCGCCTGGCTTTTGCTTTTGGTGCCGCGTCAAGTATGCTGGCAGCAGGAGCGGTTTCTGCACAAACTGAAACTTCAGAGGAAGAAGCAAAATCTGAAAAAACTGAACGCATTCAGGTTGTTGGTTCACGTATCCGTACCGACGGTTTAGATAATGCTACGCCTATTACCATTATCAGTGCTGATATTGCCAAAGATCAGGGCCTGAGTACGCTTGGCGAGTTATTGCGTACGTCTACTGTTGCTGCAGGCTCCAGCCAGTTAATTTCTGCTTTATCAGTTGGTTTTGTTACTGCAGGTGGTGCAGGTAACGAATCAATTTCTATGCGTGGTCTGGGTGCAAACCGTACTCTGGTTTTATTAAATGGCCGCCGTGCTGGTCCTGCCGGTACCCGTGGTCAGGTTGCTGCTTTTGATTTGAACTCTATCCCATTATCTGCGGTAGACCGGGTTGAAGTATTAAAAGATGGTGCATCATCTTTGTATGGTTCAGATGCGGTAGCTGGTGTAATCAATATTATTACCAAAAAAGGTGATGGTGCTAACGTTACCGTTAACCTGGACCAACCTTTTGAAAGCGGTGGTGAAAACTATCGTATTAACGCCACTTATGGCAAAACTTTCGACCGCGGTTCATTCCGGGTTGTAGCGGATTATAATTTACAAACTGAACTGGCTCGCGGCGATCGCGATTACTTTGCTTGTAACGAGCGGATGTTTTATAGCCAGTCTACCGGTGAGCGGACTGACCCGATTGACCCGCGTACCGGCGATTACCATTGTAGTGCTGCGCAATACGGCGTCTGGGTTTTTAACTATGCCCCTGGTGCATCAAACTTCCGTTCTGGCATGAAAGCGCAGTACGATTACGATGGTTTCTTCCAGCAGTTTGACCGGCCTACGTTTAATAGTCTGATCACAACACCTGGCCCGAACAACATCAGCGTGCCAGATGGCTGGTATCCGGTATCTTATGATAAAGAAACCGATGGTTGGGCCGATGCCGACCACCCATTCCAGAACAAGCAAAGCATGATACCGGAAAGCCAGGTTGCTTCAGTCTTTATGATGGGTGATTACGACCTGACGGATAGCATTTCTGCATACTCGGAGTTGACATTAAGCCAGCGTAAGACCGAAGTGAATAGCTTCCGTCAGTTCTGGACTGCGCAACTTGCTGGCAACGGTTATATTTTTGGCGGTACCGTCGATGGTTGGGATGGCTCTGTCGGCTTTATGCCAGTGGCAATGACAGATCATTCTGGAAATGAAACCACGGTTAATTACAGCCGCTATGTACTGGGTCTGGAAGGCGCAATTGGTGACTGGAGCTGGGATATTTCCTATCAGAACAGTTACAACAAAGGCGAATACGATACTCAGGTCATTTTATATGATGCCATGTTGATGGCTCAGAATGCCGTTTACGGCGGCCCTTGCGCCGGTGAGACTTCACCTGTGTCTGGCAAAAGCTGTGTAGAGGTAGATTGGTTAAGCCCGGATCATATCAATGGTAACCAGCCTCAGCAGGTTAAAGACTTCCTGTTTGATATTGATTACGGCCAAACCAGCTACCGCCAGCAAACCGTTGATGCGTATATTACCGGTGATGTGTTTGAACTGCCGGCAGGTATGGTTGGTGTGGCAGTTGGTAGCTCTTTCCAACAAGATAAGTTAAATGATATTCCGGGTGAAGCCACGTTAGCAGGCAACCTGTGGGGCTCGACCGGTGCCGGTATTACCCGTGGTAGTGCTGATACCACAGCAGTATACGGTGAGTTCTATGTTCCTTTGTTACGCGACATGTTTTTGGCGGAACAACTGGATGTAACGGCATCAGGTCGTTGGACTGATGTTTCTACTTATGGTGCAGATACCACTTATAAAGTTTCAGCAAACTGGGTAATTGGTAGTGGTTTCCAGGTTCGTGCTTCACGGGGTACGTCATTCCGTGCTCCGGCATTGTTTGAGTTGTTCCTGGAAGGTCAGACTGGCTTCCTGAACCAAACCGGCAATGATCCATGCTTAAACTGGTCTGGTCGTCTGGAAGAAGGCACCATCGACCCACGTGTTGCTCAGAACTGTGAAGCGGATGGTGTACCTGCAGAATATGTCAATCCGGGTAGTTCAATGACCTCTATCACTGGTGGTGGTGCAGGTGTACTGGAAGCTGAAACTTCTGTATCTAAAGGTATCGGCCTTGTTTGGAAGAGCCCGGAAGATACGGTTGGTTTCTCGGCAGATTACTATGATGTCGTAATCAGCTCACAGGTTTCTAACCTGGGTGGTGGCACGGTGCTTGGTTTATGTTACCGGTCTGAGAATTTCCCGACCGATCCACTATGTGACCAGTTTACCCGTCGTGACGGTACCAATGGTGATTTCGGTATTGATACCGTGCGCGGTGGCTATGTTAACGTCGCGCAGCAGAAAGTTCGCGGTACTGACTTTATGCTGACGTATCAGGATGATTTCGATTTTGGTTCTGTGCGTTTACGCTGGGATCACACGGTTCAGTTTGAACGTTCATTCAAACAATTCCCTGATAGCGAGCCATCACAGTATGTCGGTGATGTCGGTGATCCGAAGCATGTTGGCACCATGAGTGCGACATTAAATCGTGATGACTGGACTTATACCTGGAGCTTGCGTTACGCCTCTGCAACAGACGATTACCAGTATTTTGCTAATGGTAATGAAACCACTTATCGTGGTCAGCCGTCTACTTTTGTAGCGGAAACACCGACATACATTCTGCACAATGCTTCAGTGCAGAAAGAGTTTTATGGTGTTGATGTAACAGCTGGTATAGCTAACGTGTTCGATAAAGAACCACCACAAGGCTCGCCAGCTGGTGTTCGTACTGCCGGTAACTCCATACTGTATTCTCAGTATGATTTTGTTGGCCGTCGTTTATTCGTAAACTTATCTTACGATTTCTAAGCTGACAGCAGTACAAAGCTAAATATCAAGCCCCGCATGACGCGGGGCTTTTCTTTTAGGATATTGGCGTGGAATGCTTTTCAAAGCGCATTAAATTCATTACCATTAGCGCCCTTAAAATGTTCATTATCAGCAAAGAGTGGATTGCATGGCCGACGAAAATTTTAAAGACTCGTTTAATTTTTGGCAGTTTCTGGCTTTTGTGGCCGTTTTTGTTGCTTTGCTTTGCCTGGTGCCAATTGTGCGCTGGGTACAACTTTTGTTCTGATTTAAAACGTCAGCGAAAACCAGTCTGAAAAGGTAGTACCATGAATTTTCAACAGTTAGCCTCTGAATTAAAAGCAGTGATTAAAACCGTGCCTGATTATCCGAAGCCGGGTATTACCTTTCGCGATGTTACCAGCCTGATGCAGGATGGTCCGGCTTTTAAAAAAGTGATTGATGCTTTTGCGACATACTATGCAGACAAAGGTATAGAGAAAATTATTGGTACTGAATCACGTGGCTTTATATTTGGCGCTCCGCTATCTTATGCGCTGGGTATTCCTTTTGTGCCGGTTCGTAAACCAGGAAAGCTACCGCGCGAGCGTATTTCTCAAAGCTATACTCTGGAGTATGGCGAAGATGCCCTGGAATTACATGCCGATGCGATAGAAGCTGGTGATAAAGTATTGCTGGTTGATGACCTGTTAGCAACCGGGGGTACCATTGATGCCACGGTGCAACTGGTGCGGCGCCTGGGTGGAATAGTTGATCATGCCGCATTCGTTATTACCTTACCTGAACTTGGTGGGGTGGATAGGTTACAGGGGCTGGGTTTAAATATTCTAAGTCTGGTTGAGTATAGCGGCGAATAAGTTTAGGCTGGTGTCAGATCCCTTCTTTAAGCATCAGGCTGTGGCATGAGTTATCAGGTTTTAGCAAGAAAATGGCGGCCAAAACAGTTTAGTGAACTGGTTGGCCAGAGCCATGTCAAAGTTGCGTTGAGCAATGCGCTGACCAGCAGCCGACTGCACCATGCCTATTTGTTTACCGGCACCCGTGGGGTCGGTAAAACCACTATAGCCCGCATTTTTGCCAAAAGTTTAAATTGTGAAACTGGTATTACGGCTACCCCTTGTGGTGTTTGCAGCGCCTGCCAGGAAATTGATGCTGGCAATTTTGTCGACTTACTGGAAATTGATGCCGCCTCACGGACAAAGGTCGAAGATACCCGCGACTTACTCGACAACGTCCAATATGCGCCCAGTCGGGGTCGCTTTAAAGTTTATCTGATTGACGAAGTGCATATGCTGTCGCGCCATAGCTTTAATGCCTTGCTGAAAACGCTGGAAGAGCCACCGCCACATGTAAAATTCCTACTGGCGACCACAGATCCGCAGAAATTACCGGTGACAGTGTTGTCACGCTGTTTGCAATTTAGTTTAAAGGCGCTGAGTCCTGATCAGATTGCTGGCCATCTGGCTTATGTATTGCAGCAAGAACAGATCCCGTTTGAAACTGCGGCGTTAACGCTTCTGGCAAAGGCGGCGAATGGTAGTTTGCGTGACTCGCTTAGCTTAACGGATCAGGCGATAGCGCAAAGTAATAGCCAGCTTAGTCTTGATACCGTGCGTGAAATGCTGGGGTTTTTAGACCAGCAGTTTGCCAGTGCAATGCTCAGTGCTATTTTGCGACAAGATTTCCAGGCGTTGCAAGCTGAATTAAACGCACTGATCAGTCAGCATAACAGTTACAGTTCAGTACTGGATGACATGCTCAGCCTGCTACATCAGGGCGCATTAACGCAGCTTGAACCGACGGCAGCGCAGCTGTCAGAGCAGCCTGAGTTTGTAACGGAGCTGGCTGCCAGCCAAAGCCCTGAAGCATTGCAGATTTATTATCAGTTATTGATTAGTGGCAAACGCGAGCTACGCTATGCCCCGGATGAACGCACGGGTTTAGAGATGGCATTATTGCGGGCACTGGCCTTTGTGCCAGCTCCGGCTGGCGCAGCTGGCGTAACCCCGACTCCAGCGGGCAGAACAGCAGATGCTCAATCTCCACAAACATCCGGATCTGCAGCCTATGCTGTTCAGCCTGCCGCTGTCGAGGGTGAGGCTGCGAAAACGACAGACTCCCAGCTGCCTGCTCAACCAGAAGCTATGCCAAACGTCGCGCCATCGCAGCCAGTGCCAACGGTTGACTCTGGTGCCGCTGAACCCGTTGCTAACGTGCAGGCAATGAAAGCGGCCCCTGCCGCCAGTATTGACCCCTTAACTGCCAGCATTATTAAACGCCGGGGTCTGACGTCAGATGTGGGTGATTTATCGCCAAAAAAGCCTGAGCACCGGCCAGCACCGGTGCCAGCCCCAGCCCCGGATGTTATCAATGAGCAACCCGGCGCAGCGGTAACAAAATCTGCTGGGCAAATGCAGCCGGTTAGGCGGCCTGATAGCGCACCAGCGGCTGATCACCACGCTATGGCAGAGTATCCGGATGAGGCAGAGCCAGAACCCGAGCAGCTCTATCCTGAGGATCCGGCAAATCAGGCGATGCTCGATTCGTTGTGGCAGCAAAGCCATCAGCAGGCAGAACCCGCGAAGGCATTTGACGGCGAGATTAATGAGCAGAATTTTTCGGTCCGATTTGCGGCTGAAGTCGATAGTTGGGCCGCCCTTATTGAAAAAATGCCGGTTGGTGGTCTGATGCGACTTTTTTTGCTTAACAGTGCGATGCAACTGGATCAGCAACAGCTGACCTTGCAGGTACAGCAGAGTCAACAGCATCTGGATAACGAAGCGTTTCGTAACCAGTTGCAGAATTTATTATCGGATGCCATGGGCCAATCGTTGCAGCTGGCAATCAATTACAGCAACAACGTCGAGCAATGCCCGTTGGCAATTCAGCAGCGAATTGAGCAGGAGCGGCTTAGCTATGTCAGCAGGCTGATGCAGCACGATCCTAATGTACACCAATTGCAACAGCAATTTGATGCCAGTTTGTTGTTAGACACCTTGCAGGTAAACTAGCCTTTGCGCCAGTAGGGGTTATCTTGTAATTTATGGCGTTACTGATTATCTTGACGCCAGCAATGTTAAAAGAGAGATTAAATTATGTTTAAAGGTGGTATGGGCAATATTATGAAGCAGGCGCAAGCCATGCAGGAAAAAATGCAGAAGGTGCAAGCCGAGATTGCCAATATGGAAGTGACCGGTGAGTCGGGGGCGGGCCTGGTTAAAATTACCATGACAGGTGGCCATAATGTCCGCCGGGTTGAAATAGACGACAGCTTGCTGGCCGATGACAAGGAAATGTTGGAAGATTTAGTGGCTGCGGCCATGAACGATGCGGTGCGTCGGGTTGAAGAAAACAACAAAGAGCAGATGGCCAAAGTAACAGGTGGCATGCAATTACCTCCAGGTATGAAACTACCATTTTAATTAAGATAATTAATCCTTATGAGTAAATTGGCCCCTTTAGTTCAGCAATTAATAGAAACCTTGCGGGTGTTACCCGGTGTGGGGCCTAAATCTGCGCAGCGTATGGCTTTTCAGTTACTTGAACGCAACCGCGAAGGGGGCGCAAGACTGGGCGCTGCCCTGACAAAAGCGATGGAAAAAGTAGGGCATTGTCAGTGTTGCCGCACTTTCTGTGAAACAGAGTTGTGCGCGCTTTGTGCCGATCCTGCCCGAGCGCAGGCAGGTACGTTGTGTGTTGTCGGCTCAGCGTCTGATCAGCTGGCGATTGAACATACCGGTCAGTTTAACGGCCTGTACTTTGTATTAATGGGGTATATCTCGCCCCTGGATGGCATCGGGCCTGCTGAGCTGGGGCTGGACCGACTGGATAAACAGTTAGCAAAGGGCCATATCACTGAAGTTATCCTGGCAACTAATCCTACGGTGGAAGGCGATGCGACCGCATTTTATCTGGCAGAGTTATGCCATAAATATACTATTCCGGTCACCCGTTTAGCTCAGGGGGTACCGGTGGGTGGTGAGCTCGAGTACATCGATGGTACTACCTTGTCCCATGCCTTTAGTGGCCGCAAATCCTTCTGATTATTTTATACCTGCGTAATACCCGCGTATTTTTATAGCTTGAATTCTGTCGCCGGTTACCCCATATAACTGGCAACTGATCAACGCAGCCGCGTTTTATTATTTTTGCTAACACTACGTTCGAGGACCCGATAATGAGTGATAATACTGCCACTAACCCTGGACAGAAGCAGACTCATGGCTTTCAGGCTGAAGTTAAACAACTGCTGAACCTGATGATCCATTCACTGTATTCCAACAAGGAAATTTTTCTGCGTGAACTGGTATCAAATGCTTCCGATGCCGCAGATAAACTGCGTTTTCTTGCTTTATCTGATTCCAGTCTTTATGGCGATGATGGTGAATTAAAAGTCCGGATCAGTCTGGATGAAGCTAATAAGACCCTGACCGTCAGCGACAATGGTATCGGGATGACTGAGCAAGAGGTAATTTCTCATTTGGGGACTATTGCCAAGTCAGGGACCAAAGAATTTTTCTCGCAATTATCTGGCGACCAAAGCAAAGACTCTAAATTGATTGGTCAGTTTGGAGTCGGATTTTATTCAGCGTTTATCGTTGCAGACAAAGTAACGGTGCGTACCCGTAAAGCCGGTACAGATCAAGCGGTGGAGTGGGAGTCCGCCGGTGAAGGTGAATATACTCTGGCGCCGATTTCCAAAGACAGTCGTGGTACCGACATTATTCTGCACCTGCGGGACGGCGAAGATGAATTTTTAAGCCGCTGGAAAGTAGAAAGTATTATTACCAAATATTCTGACCATATTAGTATTCCGGTAGAAATGTGGCAGGAAGGCTCGCCAGAACGTGAAGAAGACGGCGAAACCGTTCCCGCTACCGAAGGTAGCTGGCAGGCAGTGAACAAAGCGACCGCACTATGGACCCGTGACAAATCAGAAATAACTGAGCCGGAATATCAGGAGTTTTATAAGCATATCTCTCATGACTGGAGTGAGCCGCTTAGCTGGAGCCACAATAAGGTTGAAGGCAGCAGCAATTACACCAGTTTATTGTATGTGCCGAAAAAAGCACCGTTCGATATGTGGAATCGCGAAGCGAAACATGGTCTGAAACTTTATGTACAGCGCGTATTTATCATGGATGACGCCGAGCAGTTTATGCCAAGTTACCTGCGCTTTATCAAAGGCGTGCTGGACTCGAGTGATTTGCCGCTAAACGTATCGCGGGAAATTCTACAGGACACCAAAGTTACTCAGAGCCTGCGCAAAGGCTGCACCAATCGTACCTTAAAAATGCTGGATAAACTGGCAAAGGATCCTGAGCAATATCAACTGTTCTGGGATGAGTTTGGTCAGGTGCTGAAAGAAGGCCCGGCTGAAGACATGGCCAACAAAGAGCAGATTGCCGGTTTGTTGCGTTTTGCGTCTACACATAACGATGACGCCACTCAGAATGTCTCGCTGGCAGATTATATTGGCCGGATGAAAGAAGGCCAGGACGAAATCTACTACGTGGTAGCCGATAGCTATCAGGCTGCCAGGCACAGCCCCCATCTGGAAGTGTTCCGCAAAAAAGGCATTGAAGTGCTGCTGCTTTCTGATCGGATTGACGAGTGGTTAATTCAGCATTTACCTGAGTTTAGCGAAAAGAAACTACGCTCGGTAGCTAAAGGTGGTTTAGATTTGTCCAAACTGGATGATGAAGAAACCCAAAAAGCCCAGCAAGAAACAGCAGAGGCGTTTGCCAGTGTACTGGCGCGGTTCAAAACAGCACTTGGTGATGAAGTAAAAGAGGTTAAGGTGAGTCATCGCTTAACCGACAGCCCGGCATGTGTGGTTACTGATGAGCACGATATGAGTACTCAGATGATGAAACTGATGGAATCAGTGGGTCAGAAGGTGCCGGATGTGAAGCCTATATTTGAGCTGAATCCAGAGCATCAACTGGTAAAACACATTGCCGATGAAGCTGATGACTCGCGTTTCAATGAATGGGCGCAGGTGCTGTTTGAGCAAGCGTTACTGGCAGAGCGTGGTAGTTTAAAAAATCCTGCCAGTTATGTAACCCGGTTGAATAACTTATTGTTGTCGCTGGCAAAGTAACGGTCAGTTATCCAATGCAAGCCCGCTAGGTGCTCAGGCCCCAGCGGGTTTTTTTATTTCTGTATCCTGCTCGCATCTTACTGTTGGCTAACTATACTCAGTCCATTATCCGTTGGCGGTTTAGGAGTAGGTAATGTTGTCGAGCTGGAAGAATCTTAGCTTTGGTGTGCGCCTGACGGCAAGTATGGTCGGGCTGATATTATTGTCAATAGTGACCCTGACCAGTCTGGTATTTGTTGAATATAAAAATGCCCGCACTGAAGCCGTATTGAGTGGTTTACAGGATAATGGCCGCGCAAACTCTGAAGCATTTACCCAGTGGCTGCTGGTGCGACAGGAAGAGATGCGTTATCTGGCTAGCTTGAGTCCAGTTCAGCAGGGAGATGTGAACCAGAGCGCTCAGTTACTACAAGCGATGGCACAGAGTCAGGGCTACTACGATACGATATTTGTGGTAGGCCCGGACGGTCGTGGCCAAGTAGGCGTTAGTTATGCCAATGGCCAGTCCAGGATGCTTTCATCAGCAGAGGCGCAGGACTTCAACGTAGCGGACCGGACCTGGTTTAAACAAGCTATCGCCGGCCAAGATACGTTTTCCGAGCCGATTATTTCCAGAGCAACCGGTGCCAGAGTGAGTACCATCGCTATTCCAATTCGCGACAATGGTCAGATTGTTGGTGTTATGCGTGGCGCAGTGCAGCTTAGTACTATTTTTGAGATGGTAAACGCGCTGAGCAGAAACAGCTACACCGAGATTTACCTGCTGGACAGTGCAGGCGATGCTATTACCGATGCTCCCTCGTTACAAGGCGTCAGCGGTTCATTAAGTACTGAGGCAGCAGAGGCCACCAGAAATAAGCGAAGCGGTGTAGGTCAATATGCAAACGCTGCTGCTGAAAAAGTAATAGGTAGTTATAACTTTATTCCGATGCTTGGGTGGTCACTGGTATTGGAGAGTCGTGAAGCACAAGCGCTTGTTGCAGTTCGCAGTATGTTATGGACGCTACTGCTTATTTCAGCAATTGTAGTCGCTATAGCCGCGCTAATTTGTATTTTTCTGGTCAGAAATGTAACAAAAATTCTGGGCGGTGAACCTGAGTATGTGGCAGCCGTTGTTCGTGAGGTAGCGGCTGGTGACCTGACGACAGATATAAAGCTCAAACCAGGAGATGGCGACAGCCTGTTAGCATCGATTACCACTATGCAGCAGAATTTACGGCAAATGATTAGTCAGGTGGGTGATTATTCGGATCAGGTCGCCTCAGCAGCGACAGAACTTGCTCAGATAAATGGCCAAACCCGCGATGGCATTGAACAACAAAACAGTGAAATTAACAGTTCTGCTGTAGCAATGAATGAAATGACCAGCTCTCTTGAAGAAGTGTCACGCAATACACAACAGACCGCGCAGGCGGCAACCGCAGCAGAGCGTGAAACAGCGCTTGGCCAGCAAATTGTCAGTACGACCTTAAACGATTTGATTAAACTTACCACGCAGGTTAGCAATGCTTCGGAAATCATTAATCTGCTCAAGAAAGATAGCGATCATATAGGTAGTATTTTGCAAGTGATTGAGAGCATCGCCGAGCAAACCAACCTGCTTGCGCTCAATGCGGCGATAGAGGCGGCAAGAGCAGGCGAAAGCGGTCGGGGTTTCGCTGTTGTAGCCGATGAGGTGCGAACTCTGGCCAGCCGCACTAAAGACTCTACTACCGAAATTAAACACATGATTGACAAGTTGCAGACTGGCACAGAGCGAGCTGTAAAAGCCAATCAGAGTAGTGAGGAAGCCGCAAAATCGACAGCAGAGCGCGCCGGAAATGCAGGCAACGCGTTGCAGGCAATCAGTGAGGCGGTAGAGCTTATTAGTAGCACTGCTTATCAAATCGCCAGCGCTACTGAGCAACAAACTACGGTATCACGTGATATCAACAAAAATATTCACCGGATAAGTGATGTGGCGGCGCAAAATAGTCAGAATGTTGTGCAGTCAGCCAGTGCCAGCCGTGCGCTGTCAGAGTTGGCGGAACAATTACAGGAGCTGGTGCGTCGCTTCAGACTTTAGTAGAACAGTTCGATTCAATTAGACCAAAAAACGTCAGTTTTTGCCGTTTTGGCGAATAAATCGCGTCAGGGACTGTTGTTAACAAGGCTATCGACTAAAGGCTAGTAAATACGCTGCTTCAGGTAGCACCAGTAGACAAAATTCTTGTCTCAGCAGGCGCATTGTGTAAAGATTCGGGTTTATAAATATTTGAACAATCCGAGAACACGAGGGTGTTGCTATGCGTATCATTTTGTTGGGGGCTCCAGGTGCCGGAAAAGGGACCCAGGCTCAGTTTTTAATGAATAAATATGGGATCCCACAAATTTCAACCGGCGACATGTTGCGCTCTGCTATCAAAGAAGGCTCTGAAATGGGGTTGGCGGCAAAACAGGTAATGGATGCCGGGCAATTGGTTTCAGATGATATTATCATTGGCTTGGTAAAAGAACGAATTGCTAAAGAAGACTGCAGTAAAGGCTTTTTACTTGACGGTTTCCCGCGGACTATCCCCCAGGCAGACGCAATGCGGGAACAGGGTATAGAAATCGATCATGTGATTGAGTTTGATGTGCCTGACGATGTTATTGTAGAGCGTATGAGCGGCCGTCGGGTGCATCCTGCCTCTGGACGGGTTTATCACACGACCTATAATCCACCTAAAGTGGCGGGCAAAGACGATGAAACCGGTGAAGATCTGATTATTCGTCCAGACGATGTTGAAGCAACTGTGCGTAAACGCCTGGCCATATATCATCAGCAAACTGAATTATTAGTTGGTTATTACCGCAAAGCCGCCGCCGCTGGTGAAACCCAGTACCATTATATAGAAGGTACCAAGCCGGTTGATGAAATAAGCGCGCAACTGGTAGCGTTTTTAGATTAGCATTTGCTGTATTATTGTACCCGGTCGATAAGTTTACTGGGTAATTAAGTAAAAAGCCCTCGGTTGAGGGCTTTTATCATACTGGGTAAGCAACCTGTATTTTAGCTGTTTACAGCAGCTTTTACCTTACTGGTTTCCAGCTGACTATTCCTCTCTTCAGTAACCAGGTGTGGCTGCTTACTCTTGCCAATAGTAATTTTTCTCGGTTTTAACGCCTCAGGTACTTCTCGTACCAGAGTGATGTGCAGTAAACCATTCTCAAGCGAAGCGCCGGTTACTTTTACATATTCAGATAACTGAAACTTTCGCTCAAAATTACGTTCTGCAATACCCTGATGGACAAAATGACGGCCATTATCCTTATTGTCTCTCTGGCCTTGCACCACTAAGGTATTGTGTTCGGTCTCGATCGACAATTCCTGTTCACTAAAGCCAGCAATAGCCATAGTGATGCAGTACTCATCTTCACCGGTAACCTCAATATTGTATGGCGGGTATGCAGGTTGCTTTTCGTTGCGGGCTGCTGCGTTCATCAGGTTTGCCAGGTGGTCAAAGCCGATAAAGGAGCGGTAAAACGGAGTAAAATCTAAATTATTCATCGCCAAATCCTCTGTAGATAGCAAAATGGTTAATTAATACCCTTCTATTGAACGGGTAAGCAGCAGGTCAGCAGTTGTGGTAGTGACAAGCTGTAGCAGGTGCCTTATCAGGCCACCTGCTACATAAATAAGGCTGGATAGTTATTTTTCAAGACAGGACATTAACTTTTTTGCATGGTCGCTTTTAAGCAACAAAGACTAAGACTTCTTCAACAAATTATTCAGTGCTGCCAGTGCCGCGTCGTAATCAGGTTCCTGCGCCAATTCCGGCACTAATTGCTGATATTGCAATTTACCCTCATTATCAATTAATAAAATCGCCCGGGTCAGCAAGCCCATATCTTTAATCAACAGGCCATAACTGCTACCAAAATCGCGCCATACCGCGTCGGATAAAACGGCCATATCTGCGACTTGTTCTTGCTGGCAATAACGTTTCTGTGCAAAAGGCAAATCCGTGCTTATTGTTAGTAACACCACATTATCGGGTAAATTAGCGACTTCGTTGTTAAAACGCTTGGTTTGCAGGGAGCATATACCGGTATCTATACTTGGGACAACGCTGATTAACATGGTTTTACCAATGAAATCTTTTAACTGAACGGTCTTAAAATTATTGTCGACGACTTTGAAAGCCGGTGCGCGCTGGCCAGTTTTCAACTCTTGCCCTAACAACACCACTTGCTGATTGCCTGCTTTAACATCACTGATCCTGCTCGGCAATTTTGCCGTGAGATCAATTGCTGTTGCTGGTAGACTAAAAACCGCACTAAAAAACACTGCGCTGAAGATCAAAGATTTTCTAAACTGAGTTAACATAATGAATATCCTAATTATCTGGAATGTAGTGGTATTTAACGCAATAAAACAATTTATTTGCCGCTATTGCTGTTATCAAAGACCGTTTTGCGTCTATTATAAACAAACGCAGTATTAAAGTGAGTGCTCAATGACCGCCGCAGTACTAATATGTGATGACTCGAATCTGGCACGCAAACAACTTGCAAGGATCTTACCACAGGACTGGCAAGACAGCGTTCATTTTGCTGGCCATGGGGCTGACGCCCTGGCGACGCTGGAGAAAGAGCAGATTGATTGGCTGTTTCTTGATTTAAATATGCCGATCATGGATGGCTATCAGGTATTGGCTGAGCTGAAGAAGCGTCAACTACAAGTCAATGTTGTGGTGGTATCCGGTGATGTACAGCCTGAAGCTTATCAACGGGTAATGGAATTAGGGGCGATTGACTTTATTCGTAAGCCGGTTGATGCCACCAAGTTGCAGGTTATTTTTCAAAATACTACCTTGCGTAAGTCAACGCCTGTATCAAAGGATAAGCGCAGTGTCGACACTGAGCTCAATGCAGAAATGCGCGATGTGTTTCAGGAAATTACCAACGTCGCGATGGGGCAGGCCGGGGATCTATTGGCCAGGCTGCTGAATGTTTTTGTTAAATTACCCATTCCGAATGTCAATGTTATTGAAGTCAGTGAGCTGCACATGGCACTGGCGTCAGTAGAGCAACATTCTTCTACCTCTGCGGTATGTCAGGGTTTTATCGGAGGTGGCGTTGCAGGGGAAGCACTGCTGATCCTTACTGACTCCAGTTTTAAAGATATTGCTAACCTGCTAAATTTTCAGGGTGACTTAACCTCTTCAACCGAGTTGGAATTGCTAATGGATGTCGCCAATATTTTGATTGGCGCAGTACTTAAGGGTATTGCCGAGCAACTCGATATGAGCTTTAGTCAAGGGCATCCGGTCGTGCTTGGTCAACATGCTCCGGTTAGTGAGCTTATTAAAACAAACGCCAGACGCTGGCGTAAAACGTTGGCGATAGAGCTAAGTTATGGTATTGAAAATTATAACATTAACTGTGACTTACTGTTGTTGTTTACCGAAGACAGTGTTAAAACCATGAAGCATAAAGTTGCTTTTTTACTGGAAGAATAACCATGAGTTTAACCAATGCCGAGTTTGATGCTTCTGAAGTTCATTGGTTGATGGACATGTTTCAGACCGTGGATGTCGGGCTGGTTGTATTAAACAGTGACTACCGGATCCAGGTCTGGAATGGCTTTATGGAAAGTCATAGTGGCTTAACGCCACGTCAGGTAAGAGAACGTTATTTATTTGATTTATTTCCGGAAATTGATGAAGAGTGGTTGCGGCGTAAGTGCGATCCGGTCATCTTACTAAAAAACCGTGCTTTTACTATCTGGGAGCAACGCCCCTATATTTTTAAGTTTAAGAACTACCGGCCTATTACCGGAAGCGCCGAATATATGTATCAAAATAGTACTATTTTCCCGCTGACGGATACCCGGGGTCAGGTCACTCATTTGTGTATTATTATTTACGATGTTACCGATGCCGCGGTAAGTCGATCTGAACTGGAATCGATGAATGGGCGGTTGAAGCAATTATCGAAAACCGATTTTCTGACCCAGTTAAGTACCCGCGGGCACTGGGAAGATGCGCTTATTCAGGAGTTTAACCGGCTACAACGTTACACCCAGCATCATAGCACGCTGTTAATGTGTGATATTGACCACTTTAAGCGGGTGAATGACACCTACGGCCACACCGCGGGTGATGAAGTGATCCGCAAAGTAGCCGATGTGATTAAAGCTAACACCAGAACGACCGATTTAGCTGGCCGGTATGGCGGTGAGGAGTTTGCTATCCTGCTGGTTGATACGTCGCTCGAACAGGCGTTATGCCTGGCAGAGCGAATCAGACAACAGGTAGCCGTGTTAAGTATTGCGTTTAATAAAACAGTGCTCAATGTTACCATCAGTATTGGTCTGGCAGAGCGCGATATTAGCCTGCAGGAGCACCGGCACTGGATAGAAGCTGCCGATAAAGCGCTATATCAATCTAAAGTTGATGGCAGAAATAAAGTCACCTGCTATAGCCCGGACGCAGAGTGAGAGCATCGCTACTGGCTGATATTGAATCTGATGCCTGTGGACAACGTGCCAGCAACTCGTTGTTATCATCTTGATTTAACTGCTCGAGAATAACCTCGAAGCCCCATAACCTATGTAAATGTTTTAACACTTCAGTTGCATTTTTAGCCAGCGGCACCCGTTGTTGCGGGATATAACGAAGGGTCAATGCACGGTCGGTATTTATGTTGACATTGTATACCTGAATATTCGGTTCAATCTGGCTTAAATTATACTGGGCGGACAACATCTGGCGGATCCGCTGGTAACCTTCAGTATTGTGAATCGCGCTAACCTCCAGTGTGTTTGCCTGGTCATCGTCAACAATGGCAAATAAATGAAAGTCACGGATTACTTTTGGTGATAAATACTGGCTGATAAAACTTTCGTCCTTAAAGTTTTGCATGGCAAAGTGCAGGGTTTCAAGCCAGTCAGTACCGGCGATATCAGCAAACCATTCTTTGTCCTCAGCGGTAGGGTGTTCGCAGATCCGGCGAATGTCAGTAAACATAGCAAAGCCCAGGGCATAGGGATTTATGCCTGAATAATGCTTGCTGTGGTATTCCGGCTGTGCGACCACATTGGTATGGCTGTGCAATACCTCCAGCATAAAGCGGTCGCTGACTTTACCTTCATCGTATAAGTGCTGCAAAATGGTGTAATGCCAGAAGGTCGCCCAGCCTTCATTCATTACCTGAGTTTGTTTCTGAGGATAAAAGTACTGAGATATTTTGCGAACAATCCGGACAATTTCCCGCTGCCATGGTTTGAGTAACGGCGCATTCTTTTCTATAAAATATAACAGGTTTTCCTGTGGCTCTGCCGGAAAACGGCTCAAGTCCTGCGCTTGTGTCGGGGCCTTTAATGGGATGGTCCGCCATAGATCATTTACCTGGCTCTGCAGATATGCCTCCCGCTCTTGCTGGCGCTTCTGTTCGATCTCCAGCGAAATTTTTTGAGGCCGCTTATAACGGTCTACGCCATAATTCATCAGAGCATGACAGGAGTCGAGCGTGTCTTCCACCTCGGTAATGCCATACTTTTCCTCGCACTGGCTAATATAGTTTCTGGCAAAAACCAGATAGTCGATAATTGAGTCGGCATCAGTCCAGGTTTTAAACAGGTAATTATTTTTAAAAAAAGAATTATGACCATAGCTGGCATGCGCCATCACCAAAGCTTGCATCGTGATGGTGTTTTCCTCCATCAGGTAGGCAATACAGGGGTTGGAATTAATAACGATTTCATAAGCAAGCCCCATGTAGCCTCGCTTGTAGTTCTGTTCGGTTTGAATAAACTTTTTACCATAAGACCAGTGATGATAACCCAGTGGCATGCCGACACTGGAGTAGGCGTCCATCATTTGCTCCGCAGTAATCACTTCGATTTGATTGGGGTAGGTATCAAGTTGATAAATGCCGGCCACCCGGGCAATTTCCTGGTGGTATTGTTCGAGCAAATCGAAAGTCCAGTCCGGGCCGTCGGACAGACAGTGACGGCGGGTGTCTGCATTAGCCATAATACCTCCTCAGGCAGCCTGCTTTTTGAATAGCTGGCGAAATACCGGATAAATGTCTGCTAATTCCCTGATATGCTCAATGGCCATATTGTCGTGCTGAGTCAATAGTTTTTCGTACTCGTGCCACAGGCTCTGGTGTGCGCGCGGGCTTATTTCAATGTAGGCATAATAGCGCACTAAAGGTAATAGCTTATTGGCCAGCAGCGCCGCACAAGGGGCACTGTCATCGGTCCAGTTATCGCCATCAGATGCCTGAGCAGCATAAATATTCCACAGAGTAGGGTCGTAGCGATCAGTAATAATTTCGTGCATTAGTCGCAATGCCGACGACACAATAGTGCCGCCGGTTTCCTGCGAGTAAAAAAATTCCTGCTCGTCTACCTCTTTAGCCTGGGTGTGATGGCGAATATAAACTACGTCGACATTTTTATAGCTGCGGCTGAGAAATAAATACAACAGAATATAAAAACGTTTGGCCATATCTTTGGTAGGTTGGTCCATTGACCCGGACACATCCATCAGACAAAACATCACAGCTTTGCCGGTAGGCTCTGGTTTTTTCTGATAATTGCGAAAACGCAGATCAAAACTATCAATAAAGGGAACCGCCGCAATACGGGCTTTCACAGTAGCAATTTGTTCAAGAAGTTGAAGGCGTAGCTGCTGATCTTGTACCGGCTCTTGTTCCAGGTCGGACAATTGCTGCTCAAGCTCTGCTAGCGTTGCTTTTTTACTTGCCGTCAAGGCGACGCGTCTGGCCAATGAACCACGAAGGGAACGCACTATATCAATAGTGCTTGGTACGCCATCAGCTCGGAAGCCTGCCCTGACACTTTTATACTGTACCAATTTATCTAATTGGTTTTTCTGCAGGTTCGGCAGGGCTAAATCTTCAAACAGTAAATCAAGATATTCCTCTTTAGAAATGGAAAATACAAAGTCATCACTGCCTTCGCCGTCAGCGCTGGCGTCGCCCTGACCAGGGCCTTGGGCACCGCCTTGTGGCCTGGCAATCCGGTCACCTTCACTAAACTGATCGTTGCCCGGGTGGACAATCTGACGGCGCCCCCCTTTACCCTGATGAAAAAAAGGTTCAGTAATATCTTTGTTAGGGATGGTAACGTTTTCACCACTATTGATATCGGTAACGCTTCGCTCGCTGATCGCATCGGCCACGGCTTTTTTTATTTGCTGTTTATACCGTCTGATAAAGCGTTGTCTGTTTACCGCGCTTTTGTTTTTGCCATTAAGTCGTCGGTCAATAAAGTGCGCCATACCACCCCCGGCATTATTGTGATTTGCGAACCCGCAAATACCATTCCGACAGCAGTCTGACTTGCTTACGGGTGTAGCCTTTTTCCATCATCCGGTTAACAAAATCATCATGCTTTTTCTGGTCCTCAGTGGAGGTTTTAGCATTAAATGAAATCACCGGCAGCAACTCTTCGGTACTTGAAAACATTTTCTTTTCAATGACGGTGCGGAGTTTTTCGTAACTGGTCCACATCGGATTTTTGCCGTTGTTTTTCGCTTTGGCTCGCAGCACAAAATTAACAATTTCATTGCGAAAATCTTTTGGATTACTGATTCCAGCTGGTTTTTCGATCTTTTCCAGTTCCGCGTTTAATGCTGCCCGGTCAAACAACTGGCCCGTTTCAGGATCACGGTATTCCTGATCCTGGATCCAGAAATCAGCATAAATGACATATCTGTCGAAGATATTCTGGCCATATTCAGAATACGACTCCAGATAGGCGGTTTGGATTTCTTTACCAATAAATTCAATATACTTTGGAATAAGATAGCCTTTGAGATGCTCCAGGTAGCGCTCTGCGGTATCTGCGGCAAATTGTTCTCGCTCTATTTGCTGCTCCAGCACATAAAACAGATGAACCGGGTTGGCTGCAACCTCGGTACTGTCAAAATTAAATACCCGGGATAGAATTTTGAAAGCAAAACGGGTAGAGAGTCCGGTCATTCCCTCATCTACGCCGGCGTAATCGCGGTACTCCTGGTAAGATTTTGCTTTCGGATCGGTATCTTTCAGGCTTTCGCCATCGTATACCCGCATTTTTGAATAGATACTGGAGTTTTCGGGCTGTTTTAACCTGGATAGTACAGCAAACTGAGCCAGTGAACTTAAGGTTCCAGGTGCGCAGGGCGCGGCATTTAACTCGCTATGCTCCAGTAATTTCTGATAGATTTTCTTTTCTTCGTTCAGGCGCAGACAGTACGGCACTTTGACAATATAAACCCTGTCCAGAAAAGCTTCGTTGTTTTTGTTATTTCGAAAAGTTTGCCATTCAGACTCGTTGCTGTGCGCTAGAATAATACCATCGAAAGGCAGCGCCGCCAGGCCTTCTGTACCATTGTAGTTGCCTTCCTGGGTTGCCGTTAATAGCGGATGGAGTACTTTGATCGGCGCTTTGAACATCTCAACAAACTCCATCAGGCCCTGATTCGCCCGGCAAAGGGCACCCGAATAGCTGTAGGCGTCAGGGTCATTCTGGGCAAAATGCTCTAATTTGCGGATGTCTACCTTACCCACCAATGCGGCAATATCCTGATTGTTTTCGTCACCAGGTTCAGTTTTGGCAATCGCTATCTGATCTAAAATTGATGGGTGTTTTTTGACCACTCTAAACTGGCTGATATCACCATTATATTCATGCAGCCTTTTTGTTGCCCAAGGCGACAAGATATTACGCAGATAGCGGGGGGGAATGCCATACTCTTGCTGCAACAGGCGACCATCCTCGCTGGCATCAAATAACGACAAGGGATGATCACATACTGGTGAGCCTTTCAGATAGTAAATAGGTACCTGTTGCATCAGATACTTTAGTTTTTCGGCCAGTGACGACTTACCACCACCAACCGGGCCCAATAAATATAAAATTTGTTTCCGCTCTTCCAGACCCTGGGCGGAATGCTTCAGGTATGAAACGATTTGTTCTATCGCATCTTCCATGCCGTAAAACTCTGAAAAGGCAGGGTAGCGAGCAATAACACGGTTAGAAAACAACCTGCTCAGTTTCGGATCCTGAGCCGTATCTATTAGTTCAGGCTCACCAATTGCCAGCAATAATCGCTCTGCGGCTGTGGCGTAACAGCTTTTGTCTTCTTTGCAAAGTGCCAGATATTCCTGAATACTGAACTCTTCCTCTCGGGTGGCTTCATATCGTGATTTGTAGTGCTCAAAAATGCCCATACGCACCTCCAGCCATTGCTCGTGGGAAACCTGTTGTCGTTGCTGCTACGTTTAAGGTTAGACAGTAAAAATCATCTTCGCCTGTCTAATTCACCGAAAAATTTTAAGATTTATGAACACACTTGTTGCGCAATACGTAAAGCATACGCACCAGGTTTACTGCAAATTGCTGAAAAAAACGGCAAGAGGAAAAGCGAAGTTAAGTTCCTGAAGGGTAAAAAAATACCCGGCAAAGCCGGGTATTTTGGGTGGAGATTCAATTGATTTAACGCGTAAACCGATTAATGTCAGATACTTTATTTAGCAAAATTATCACTGGCAAACTGCCAGTTTACTAAAGCCCAGAATGCATCAAGGTAGGTTGGGCGGGCATTGCGGTAATCGATGTAATAAGCATGCTCCCATAAGTCAACAGTAAGCACAGGCGTGACTGATGCATCTTGAACCGGTGTAGCGGCGTTGCTGGTATTTACAATGTCCAGGCTGCCGTCAGCTTTCTTGACTAACCAGGTCCAGCTTGAACCAAAGTTATTTACTGCTTTATCATTAAAGACTTTTTTGAACTCAGCGAAAGAGCCCCATTTAGCATTAATGGCGTCAGCTAAAGAACCGGTTGGTTCACCGCCACCGTTTGGTGATAAGCAGTGCCAGTAGAACGTGTGATTCCATACCTGAGCTGCGTTGTTAAAAACACCACCTTCAGCGCTACGAATAATTTCTTCCAGAGACTTACCGGCAAACGGGGTACCTTCAACTAAACCGTTCAGTTTTACCACATAGGTGTTGTGATGTTTGCCATAATGGTACTCGAGGGTTTCCGCTGAAATATGCGGTGCTAAAGCGTCTTTTGGATATGGTAATGCGGGTAATTCAAAGGCCATTGTTATGCTCCGTTATCGTTGTTAAAGATGTCTGCATCGCGTAAACTACAAAACCTGACTAATTTACTCAAGTTTTAACTCAGTCAGTTTTACGCTTCACAAGCTTCGCCAGTTCTTTGACATGGCGAGAGATTATTTTAAGTAATAATTGTAACAGTAGAGCTGATATTGGGTTTTTTTTTATGAACTCAAGTGTTAGTAGTGAAAGATAAGCGTAAAATGGTTCAACTTAATAAGTTTCTGCAGAGGTGAAAATGGAGACATTGGATAAAATTAAGCAGCAAATTGCTGAAAACCCTATTCTGTTATTTATGAAGGGCTCGCCTAAATTCCCCAGTTGTGGTTTTTCTGCTCAGGCCTCGCAAGCACTGATTGCTTGTGGTGAACAATTCGCCTTTGTCGATATTTTGCAGCACCCCGATATTCGGGCTGAGTTACCAAAATATGCTAACTGGCCAACATTTCCGCAATTATGGCTTGATGGCGAATTAATTGGCGGTTGTGATATTATTCTTGAAATGTTTCAGCGGGGCGAGTTACAGCCTCTGGTAAAAGACACCGCTGCAAAATCGGCGGGCACTGATGCAACAACAGACGCTGAATGAGCAAAACTAAACCTTAGTTAAGCTGGTAAATCAGGGAGCGACGCTCCCTGATTTTTTAAATTAATCAGAGTCTTCTGCGTCATCATTGACAGGCAGGGGCCAGCCCCCTAACAGCTGCCACTTATTGACAATATAACAAAATAACTCAGCAGTGCGTTCGGTGTCATATAGCGCGCTGTGTGCTTCTTTACTGTCAAAAGCAATGCCAGCCTGCTGACATGCTTTGGCCAACACGGTCTGGCCCAATGCCAGAGCGGCAAGACTGGTTGTGTCGAAAGAAACAAAGGCATGAAAAGGCGACCGTTTATAATTGGTGCGGGCAATAGCAGCATTGACAAAACCCTGATCAAAGGCTGAATTATGGGCCACAATTACTGTGCGCTGACAGCCTGCAGCTTTTTGCGCCGACCTCACCGCTTTACATATTTCCGTTAACGCCTCGCGTTCGGGTACGGCTCCACGCAGCGGATTAAAAGGGTCTATTCCATTAAATGCCAGAGAGCTGGCATCCAGATTGGCACCCTCAAAGGGTTCAACATGATAGTGCAGGGTTTCACCCGGAATGAGCCTGCCATCCTCATCCATCTGCAGCAGGTTTACCGCAATCTCAAGCAGGGCATCAGTTTGTGCGTTAAAGCCTGCGGTTTCAACGTCGATAACTACTGGATAATAGCCACGGAATCGTTGCGCGAGCAGAGATTTTTTTTCTGTCATAAGCCAACCATTACAAATACAGTGCGCATTATGCCAAAAAAAAATGCCAGCGTCTTGTATTCGGCATAGTGTTTGCTTATTAAAGCGAGAGGGGGCTGGCCTCCTGTTAAAGTTTGCCGCAAGCTGGACGGATTAATCAATGTGCTATTGGGTGACAAGGTAGAGTAAATGCAAAATTATGGCTTAGTATTTATATCGTTAGCGTGCGCTTTGGCTGCACAAAGCAGTTTTGCCGACGCGAAACAGTTACGTCAATATTCTGCCAGTATTGAACAGTCAGCGTGGCAGCTAACGGCAAAAACACCGTTGCTTTGTCAGCTGGAACATGTCATTCCTAATTTTGGTAGTGCAGTTTTTCAAAGTAAAGCCAGTAAAGCTCTTAACCTGAATTTTGAACTTAAAATGCTCAGACTGCCGGATGCATACAGCCTGGCTGAGGTGCTGTCGCTACCGCCGGCGTGGCGGCCAGGCGAGCCGGGCAAAAGTGTGGCAAGCATGAGTTTATTAAAGCAATTCAATGGAGAGTTACCGAAAAAAACAGCCTGGACTTTATTAACGGAATTGGAGCAGGGGTTCAGCCCAACCTTCTATTACGCTGATTGGTATAGTCCCTACGACCAGGTGGCAGCCAGGCTTAATCCGGTGCAGTTTCCTCCGGGCTATTTTGCGTTTACAGAGTGTGTTGCCAGGCTATTACCTTTTAGCTTTGAAGATATTGCCTTTACGGTGCTGAGCTATGAGTCTGGAAGTGACCAACTGACGCCTGAATCAAAACGTCGTCTTGGTCAGATAGCTGAGTATTTGCAACACGACCCACAGATTGAATCTGTTGAGTTACAGGGTTATACCGATAGTTATGGTGGGCGCTGGATGAACGAGCAGCTATCGGTCAAAAGAGCTGAAAAAATTAAGCAGTTCTTAGCCGAGGCCGGCGTTGCCGGCGAAAAAGTTCAGGTGGATGGCTTTGGTGAACGGCGCCATGTTGCGTCGAACCAAACCAGCCTCGGACGTGCCACTAACCGCCGGGTAGTGCTGCAAATGGCCAGACCTTAATCCAATTTATTGGCCAATTATTAGCCGCACAGCGGGGTAGAGTTGTGCCAGAAATTGATAATTCAGTGATTTATTGCACCATGATATCGATCTGGCGCCAGTCATTTTGTTCGGATATGAGTATTCTGACTTGCTGCTGATCCACCCGATAATACAGATTTAAACGATTATGGATCATCGCACTGTTGTCAGGCTCGCCTAATTGCTGGCGATAGAATTCCTGCAATTCAGCCAGCGACTGGCGGCTAAAATAGCTAAGTACCGCAGGCAGCTTGTTTTCAAGCCTGGCAAATTCACGGGCATCGGCGGTAAGCGGGACCTGATAAAAACTGTCTGCAGAGCCGTTGAATGATAATGTTGTAAACAGAGCAGAAACCAGACACAGAGCTAAAGATCGCATTTTTATTTCCTTGTATGCAGTGCGATAGTACCTTGTCACCATACCAAACTTTAGCGGAGTTTGACCAGCAGAAACAGTGGTTAAGCTAAATAGCAATCATAAGATGGTTTTACCTGATTGCTCAGTTGGTAAAGCGCTCGGCGGCAATTGCAGCTAAATTATCTGTGGTCATCGCTTGTGGCTGAGCAGCAATCTGACAGGCCAGGGTTTCTGCCAGCAAGGGCGCCAGTAAAACTCCCCGCGCACCTAAACCGCCGAACACGAACAAGCCCTGATGATTAGTGACAGCCCCAAGCAAGGGCAGGTGATCGGGCACCGTTGCTCTGAACGCAGCTCGCGCTGCTGTTGCTTCTGCGTCGGCAAACCATGTTGGCTTTTGCAGCTGATGGTTAACCAGCGCCAGATTTTCTTCATTGTCAGCTGCCGAAATAAATGCTGAACCGGCATTGCGGTCAAAAGTAGCACCGACAGCATGGCATTCATTCAGCGCCGGAGTGATGTAACCTTTGTGACATAACACTGTCTTTAATGGCCTCATACCATGGCTTTTTACATGAGTAACCTGGCCGCGTACCCGGTTAACCGGTAAGTGGCTACTAAGATGAAATTGAGATATATCGGCACCATTAGCCAGTACCAGTTGCGAGCAGGTGCTGGTGGGTGCCGAGCCCTGACACCATACTTGCCAAAGTGGCGCGGGCTTGACGTCCGTCGCAATGGTGGTGATTGCAGTGACTTTACTGTTAAATTTCACCTGAAATAATGTCGACTGCAGTAATACCGCTAAGGCGGCCTGACAAAATTGTTGCGGACTAAGCCAGCCTGCTTGCGGCAAAAAAATGCCGCTATGCTCAAGTACTACTCCGGCAATCTGACTTGCCTGATCTGCAGTGACCGGATAGACCAGCTCTGTTGGCCATGCGCCGTTGTCGATTATTTTTTGCTGACGTTGTGAAAGTGCCGGATTCGTAGCAAGATGCAAGACACCGCACCACTGCATCGCGAATGCCAGGCCCTGCGCTGCTAACCGTTGATAAAAATGGCGGGCAAAATGAAAAGCCTGGCAATGTAGCAGACTGGCAGGGGTTGGCAATGCATGCAGGTTAGGATATACAGCGCCCTGCAGGTTATGAGACGCACCCTGAGCCACGGTATTGTCTGCACAGATAAGCTCAGTCGTAATGCCTTTATCGATCAGCTGCAATGCCAGACAAAGCGACGCAATACCACCGCCTACAATAACCACTTTGCCGTTGGCGCTATGGTTAGTGACCGCCTGGGGTTCATTATCGGCATCAGCTGGCGGTTGAAATGAGGCAGTTAACATCTCTCTTTTACGGCCAAAACCTTTTACTTTTTTTATGGCAAAGCCACTTTGTTGCAGGCCGCGCTTGACCAGGCCGGCGCAGGTAAACGTAGCGACTGTTGTGCCTATGTGACTCAGCCTCGCCATCTGATCAAATAACGCTTGTTGCCACATCTGCGGGTTTTTATCTGGCGCAAAACCGTCAAGAAAAAAAGCATCAGCCCGGTTTTTCGAGGGTAATTGCGGTAGCAACTCATTGACATCCCCCAGCCATAAATCTAAAACGACACTGCCCTCGTCAAAAATCAGCCGCTGGCATCCTGCTACCGCAGGAGGGTATTGCGCCAGTAATAACTGACACTGATCACTAAGCTCAGGAAGCAGCTGCAGTGCTTTGCCAAGATCACTGTATGTGAGAGGGTACTTTTCATAACTTGAAAAATAGAGTTTGCGACACTGTGCTGCCGGGTGCTGCTGACGAAACTGGCGAAAGCGCTGCCAGCAAAGTAAAAAGTTAGCACCGGTGCCAAAACCAGTTTCAATAATATGAAAATATCGTTGGCTGTGATCCTCCCAGCGCTTCGGCAGTCCGTTGTGCTGTAAAAAAACATAGTCTGTTTCTGCCAATCCACCCTCGTTAGAAAAATATATATCATCAAAATCAGTGGCAACTGGGGTACCCTGTTGGTTAAAGTAAATATTGGCATGGTTTAGCGAAGGCATCTTGGTGTCCGGCAGAAAAATCGGCTTGTAGTTTACCCGAAGCTGACGCAAAATTAAAAAGTGTACAGCTGTACGCTGAAAGCTGACCAGTTTTTATTACAAAGTCCGTACAATAGGCAGCACTATAATTATTTACTCTGCTGATAAGCAGACATGGGAGCAAAGATGAAAAGAGCCGTTATCACTGGCATGGGTATTGTTTCAAGCATTGGCAATAATCAGGAGCAAGTGCTGGAGTCGTTAAAAGCAGGCCGCTCTGGTATTACTGCTTCACCCGAGTTTGTTGAATTTGGTTTACGCTCGCAGGTCTGGGGTAACATTAAAATGAACCCCGCAGAACACATTGACCGTAAAGCAATGCGGTTTATGGGTGATGCGGCTGCTTATGCCTACATAGCCATGCAGGAAGCGATGACGGATGCCGGCTTAACGGCAGAGCAAATTTCTGATCCACGCGTTGGCTTGGTGGTTGGCTCTGGCGGTGCGTCTTCGAAGACTCAGATTGAGGCGGCTGATACCCTCCGTGAAAAAGGGGTTAAACGAGTTGGGCCTTATGCCGTGCCTAAAACGATGTCCAGCACATGCTCGGCCTGTCTGGCTACGCCTTTTAAAATAAAAGGGGTGAACTATTCCATCAGTTCAGCTTGTGCAACCAGCGCGCACTGTATCGGTCATGCGGTTGAGCTGATTCAATTGGGCAAACAAGATGTCGTATTTGCCGGTGGTGGCGAAGAAGTGCACTGGACTCTGGCAATGGAATTTGATGCCATGGGCGCATTGTCCAGCCGCTATAATGAAACACCAGAATTGGCTTCCCGCACATATGATGCACAGCGCGACGGTTTTGTGATCAGCGGTGGAGGCGGAATTGTTGTGGTAGAGGAACTTGAACATGCGCTGGCCCGTGGTGCGACAATTTATGGTGAAATTGTTGGTTATGGCGCGACGTCAGATGGTTTCGATATGGTTGCGCCCAGTGGTGAAGGCGCTGTGCGCTGTATGGAAATGGCAATGCAAGGTGTTACAGGTCCGGTTGATTACGTTAATACGCACGGTACCAGTACTCCGGTGGGCGATGTCAAAGAGCTGGCCGCCATTCAACAGGTGTTTGCTGGTCAATCGCCAGCAATCAGTGCGACTAAAGCGATGACAGGTCATGCCTTGGGAGCCGCGGGTGTACATGAAGCTATATATTCATTACTGATGATGAAGCACAATTTTATCGCGCCTTCTATTAACATCTCTGAACTGGATGATGCTGCTGCAGGCCTGAACATCATTAATGAAACGAAAGAAGCGACCCTCAACACTATTATGTCTAACAGTTTCGGCTTTGGTGGTACGAATGCTACGTTGGTGATGCAACGTTACCGTCCCTGAGTTGCTATGCGGTTGTTGTGAAAGAAGCCAGGCGATAAGTCGCCTGGCTTTTTGTTTTTTTTGCTAGACTGCTGCCGTCATGAGATAACGATAATTATTTTTCCAATTAAAAGAAAGCACATATTGATGAAAATCTATGCTGACGAAAATATGCCTTTGGTGGCAGAGTTTTTTGGCCATCTCGGTCCGGTAACCCTGTTTGATGGGCGTAATGTACAACCCGCTGACGTGGCAAATGCTGAAGTATTGCTGGTGCGCTCGGTGACTAAGGTTGATCAGAGGTTACTGGCCAAAAATAACGTTTTGCAGTTTGTTGGCACTGCTACCATTGGCATGGACCATATTGAGCAGAGTTATCTGATCAAGCGAGGGGTTAGTTTCAGTTCAGCACCAGGATGCAATGCCCAGTCTGTACTGGAATATGTGCTAAGTGCGTTATGGCATCTTGCTGAAAAATATCAGTGGCAATTGAGCCGCCAAACCCTCGGTATTGTCGGAGTAGGTAATATTGGCCAGCGTCTGGCTGAGGCTGCTGCAGCGCTTGATATGAATGTGCTGCTCTGTGATCCACCTCGGGCGGTGGCAGAAGCTGATTTTAAGCATACGCCATTTGCAGATGTGTGTCGCCAGGCCGACATTATCAGTTTTCACACACCAATGATAAACACCGGCCCGACGCCGACGAAGCATTTATTGAATGCGGAGTCACTGGCGATGTTAAAACCAGAATGTGCGCTGATCAATGCTGCGCGTGGTGCAATCATCGACAATCAGGCACTGCTGCAATCATTGCAGCGCTACCACCGCCCAGTTGTGCTTGATGTCTGGGAAAACGAGCCGGCTATTTTGCAAGCATTATTACCTTATCTTGAGATCGCCACCGCGCATATTGCCGGCCATAGCGTCGAAGGTAAAGCCCGTGGCACTGCAATGCTTTATCAGCGGCTTTGTCAGCAACTTGGGCAGGCACCACTTTGTCAGCTAGAACATTTGTTGGCCATACCAGCAGTGGAAAAAGTGCAATTATCTGAAAATTTTGGGCTTCCAGATGTCCAAAGTTTGGCGCGAATGTTATATGATGTGCGTCGGGATGATGCATTGTTCCGGTTTCACATTCAACGGGAAGGGTTTGACTGGTTGCGAAAGTCATATCCAGCGCGACGTGAGTTTAGCTCGGTACAACTTGCGGGCACGCAGGTACCGGACTGGATGACGCAGTTAGGCTTTATAAGTCAGTAAAAAGGGGTTTAAGCATGACATCGCAATACTCATCACAATACAATGTGGCGATTTTAGGCGCAACTGGCCTGGTTGGGCAACATTTGATAGAGATTCTGGAGCAACGTGATTTCCCGGTAGCACAATTATTTCCGCTTGCCAGTAGTCGTTCTGCCGGTGGCACAGTGACATTTAAGGGAGAGAAAATAACGGTGCTTGATGCAGACAGCTTCGACTGGAGTCAGGTACAAATTGGCCTGTTCTCAGCCGGAGGCAGTGTTTCTGCCATTTATGCACCAAAAGCCGCCGACGCTGGCTGCGTTGTTATCGATAATACGTCACATTTTCGCTACGATGCAGATATTCCGTTGGTAGTACCCGAGGTGAATGGCGCAGCTATTGCTGACTTTCGCAACCGTAACATTATTGCTAATCCCAACTGCTCAACTATTCAGATGTTAGTGGCCCTAAAGCCTATTTATGACGCAGTGGGTATCAGCCGGATCAATGTGGCGACCTACCAATCCGTTAGCGGCGCCGGGCAGTCAGCGGTAGATGCGCTTGCCTCTGAAACTGTGCAATTGATGAACGGTCGGCCGTTGGAGGGGGAAGGTCAGTTTGCACGCCAGATCGCTTTTAATGTCATTCCGCAAATTGATGTTTTTATGGAGAATGGCTACACCAAGGAGGAAATGAAAATGCATTGGGAAACCCAGAAAATTTTCGCCGACAACAGTATCGCAGTAAATGCGACGGCGGTCAGGGTGCCGGTATTTTATGGCCACGCAGAAGCAATTCATATTGAAACCCGGATGCCGATAAGTGTGGAGCAAGCCAAAGCATTGCTGGCAGATGCACCGGGCGTGGTGCTGCTTGAGGACAATAGTGACTTTCCTACTCAGGTTTGTAGTGCTACCGGTAAGGACGAGGTATTTGTAGGTCGGGTTAGACAGGATATTTCGCATGAAAATGGTCTTAACTTGTGGGTTGTAGCCGACAACATTCGTAAAGGTGCTGCCACCAACAGCATTCAGATTGCTGAGCATCTTATTCGCGATTACTTATAATAAAAGGCTCCTGTTGGAGCCTTTTTTCTGATTTCGGTTTATGCTGGTAACCATGCCATTACTGTTTTATATTTTGCTGCGTACATTTTGGTAAATATTGTATTAATCTTGGAACACTGTTTGCATTAATATTTGTATTGAATCAGTGTTGTCATGCATAAAGCCTAAATCAGCTTAAGTTGCCCGGGTAAGGAAAGGTAATGCCACTTCGTCTCTTGTCTTTATTGTTAATTGTCAATTTCTCGGCGCTTCTGGCGGGAAGTGCGTTTGCTGATGAGCCCGTTTCTACCGCTTTACGTGGTCCAAAAGACACTGATACTGCATTAATGCAGCGTCAATTAGGGCCGTTAAGTGCTACCGACACCTTGTGGCGAATTGCTGAACAGGTTAAACCTGAAGGCGCTAATGTCAGTACGTATCAGGTAATGTATGCGATTTACCTGAAAAATCCTGATGCCTTTATTGAGGGTAACCTGAACCACCTACGCCCCGGGTCTACTATACAATTACCTCAACTGCGGGAAATAAGGCTGGTAGACAACAACGTAGCGCGTGCTAAATCGGATGCCGATGATCGGGCCTGGGCAGTGCGAACCAGCCGTCAGGCTAACAATCAGCAAAATAGTAGTCAAAATGCAGGACCTCCCGCGGTGTCTGCGGCACAACTACAACAGCTTACTGAGTTAAAAGATCAGTTTGGCAATTCGCTGCTGATGATTGAAGCGATCGCCAGAGAAAATAATGAGCTGAAATCTACCCTGAGCAAGGTTCAGACAGAATTGTTAGCTCTGCAACAACAGTTAGGTGAAGACAGTAGTTTGCAACTGCAACTGAACACACTGCTGCAGCAGCAAGCTGAGATCCTTGCTGCCCAGCAAGCTCAGGAACAACAGGCAGCAGAGGCCGCCAAAGCATTGGCCGCGGAGCAAGAAGAAAGCGCTGGTATTTTTAATAACCCGGTAACATGGGTGTTAGCGGCTTCAATTCCAGCGTTGATTATCTTATCCCTGGTGGTGTTATGGTTAAAGCGACGCGGGCAGCAAACTGAGGCTGCGGTAGTTGCAGCCACCAGTGCAACGGCCCCGCCAGCTGATTACACGTCACCTTTGCCGCCGCTTGACGATAATGATACAGACGATAGCGGATTATTCGATATTGATGAAAGCTTGTTAGACGATGCGTTTGCCGACAATGGTGACTTTGGCACAAGTGACGTGCTGGACGATAGCCTGCCTGATTTTGACGATGATGCTCTGCTGGACGACGACCTGTTAGAGGACGATATATTACTGGATGACGACAGTTTACTTGCCACAGGCGGCCAAGATACCAGCACAGCAGCAGATGATTTGCTGGACGATGTTCTGGGCACACCTGAACTGAGTAATGAACCTGCAAGTACGGAATTCGATGCGAACAATATTTTGTCAGACAGCGATTTGAACGCATTATTATCAGCAGAAGATGATGACGATACGATTATAGAACTGGATGAGGACGAGTTTGATCTTGGCAGTGCAGAGGCTGATGTCCCGGAAGAAGAACACGTCATTGAGTTTGATCAGCATGATATATCTTCCAAAGCGCAAGACCTGACATCTGAGGCTGACATGCCACAGCAGCAGAGTGATGATGACGACTTGCTAGAGGAAATAGAGCTTGATATTCCGGATGATTCACAAGATAGCGTGCTATTAGCTGAACCAGAGCACAATGCCGAGCCTGCAACCAGCCTGAGTGATGACGACGCTGCGCCAAAAAGCGATGATGAACTTATTTTGGTGGAAACTGATAATAATAGTGAGGTTTTAGTTAGTGAGCCTTTTGCCAGTGATCTGAGCAATGACGAATTAACTGATGCCCAGATCAGCAGCCTGGTTGAAGACCAGACTTTTGACCGAACTGAGCTTGATGCTTTTGCCGAGTCTCTGGCCCTGGAGGGAGATGAACATAGTCAAAACCCTGACACAACAGCAGATGACCAGGCATCAGAGTTACTTAGTGCAGAACTTGATGAATTGTTGCAACAGGTTGAGGCCGGTGAGCCCGAGTCAACATCAGCGGATCCCATGGCAACCGAAGCTGATGAGTTAGCCGATGACATCGATATTACGCCTGATAATGAGGGGCCTGATTTACAAAACAACGAAGATGACTCGGTTTCTAAACCTTCTGAAGCGGCCTTATCAGTTGAAAACCCAAGTAAGATACTTGATAGTTATCCAGACTTGGAGCTGACCGATGAAGATCTTGGCGATGATGTCACACTGCCTGATGATACCGTCAGTGTTGAACTGGCACCCGCCGATCCAGACGCAGATCAAAATCTGGCAAAGCTGGATGACAGTCAGTTTGACAATTTGCTAACTGAACTGGAGGCTATGGCACAAACTACGGCGAATGACAGCGAAGAGTTAAGTTTGGATGTTGACTCGGTATTCAGCCAGACCACAGACGACGAAGGTTCGGCAGCATTGTCAGATGCTGATTTTGTCGAAATTGATAATTTGTTAGCTAACACTGAACATCTGCAGCAAGACGATGGGCGCTTTGAACAATTAAATGTTGATGTCGGTTTAGACGAGTTCGCTGATGTAATTGGTAATGACAATCCGCAGGATGTTGATAAAGAAGATAATGGATATGGCGCTAAACTTGACTTGGTGCGTGCTTATATTGAGATAGATGATCTTGAGAGTGCCAGCCATATTATTGGCGAAATGCTTGATTCAGACGCCCCTGAGCATGTTAAAACTGAAGCAAAAGCGCTCCAGCAAAAAACGGAGTGAAGACAAACCAGGCCTGCTCGATTGACGGGCTGCTATCCGATGGACTCTGCGCTATAATCGCCGCGGTTTATCAGAGGGGGCGCCATGCGGATAGCATTAGGAATTGAATATGACGGCACCGGCTTCTTCGGCTGGCAGCGCCAGCGGGAAGTAAACAGTGTCCAACAAGAGCTGGAAATGGCGTTGGCTAAAGTTGCCAACGGCCCGGTTGAAGTGTTTTGTGCAGGCCGTACCGATGCCGGCGTCCATGCCACCGGCCAGGTCGTTCATTTTGACACAGACGCGCTGCGCGATGCCAAAGCCTGGATAATGGGTACCAATAGTCATTTACCAGATCAAATCGCTGTGCGCTGGGCTATGCCGGTGCCGGACGATTTCCATGCCCGTTTCAGTGCCACTGCTCGCCGCTATCGTTATATTATTTATAATCAAAAATTCAGACCCGCAATTTTGCGCTCGGGGCTCAGTCACTATCATCAGTCGCTGGATATCAGCCTAATGCAACAAGCTGCACCAGCATTAATTGGTGAACATGATTTTAGCGCATTTCGAGCTATGCAATGCCAGTCAAAAACGCCGTACCGCAATATTCATCACTTGCAGCTGAGCCGGGTAGGTGACTATCTGGTGCTGGATATTAAAGCCAATGCTTTTTTACATCATATGGTGCGTAACATCACCGGGAGTTTGTTAGAGATCGGCATGGGTCGAAAGCCTGTCGATTGGTTGCAAGAATTGCTGCAAAGCCGTAATCGTAATCTGGCCGCAGCAACGGCGAAGCCCGGCGGGCTTTATCTGGTTGATGTTGATTACCCCGAGGCCTATGCGATCCCCAAAGCAGCACCAGGTCCATTATTTCTATAACTGCTGCTAAGACCAGTTTTTTATATTCTGATAGCGGGTATTTATGCTTTAATAGCAGCCGTTTAGTTTTATTTCGGCGTTTTTTGACGTATTTTGTCTATTATTAGGTCTAACGCCTGATCCCTGTTGATAGGAATGTATTATGAGTTGGTTAGAAAAGATCCTGCCCAGAACCTCCACTTCGTCGCGCCGTAATATTCCCGAGGGCGTCTGGACCAAATGCAGCTCATGTGACGCTGTGTTATATAAAGCTGATTTGGATCGTAATTTAGGGGTATGTCCTAAGTGTGATCATCATATGCGGGTTAATGCCCGGACCCGCTTAACTCATTTTTTCGATAGCCATTCTACGTCGGAACTGGCAAGCGAATTAGAGCCGCAGGATTTACTTAAATTTAAAGACAGCAAACGCTACAAAGATCGGATAGCGGCAGCCCAGAAACAAACCAATGAAAAAGATGCGATGATTGTTATGCACGGCACACTGCATGGTATGCCAATTGTTGCTGCGTCGTTTGAGTTTGAATTTATGGGAGGCTCAATGGCATCGGTGGTCGGCGCCAAGTTTGTCGCCGGAGTAGAGTATGCTCTTACTCACAAAGTCCCTTTTGTCTGTTTTTCTGCCAGCGGCGGTGCCAGGATGCAGGAGGCATTATTTTCATTAATGCAAATGGCAAAAACGTCAGCGGCGCTGGCCAAACTCAGTGAGCAGGGTTTACCTTATATTTCTGTGCTGACTGACCCCACTATGGGCGGCGTGTCTGCCAGCTTGGCGATGTTAGGCGATATTAATATTGGCGAGCCTAAAGCGTTGATTGGTTTTGCCGGTCCTCGGGTTATTGAACAGACTGTACGGGAAAAATTGCCCGAGGGATTCCAACGCAGTGAGTTCTTACTGGAGCACGGCGCGATTGATATGATTGTTGACCGTCGGAAAATGCGCGATACTATTGCCCGCCTTGTGGCTAAGTTTATGCAGCTGCCTGTACCGGTATCTGAGCACGACGCTGCTTAGGAATATGCTTAGGAAAATATGCCAGATACGATAACATCGAGCCAATCGTGCCACACTCTGGCCGATTGGCTTTATTACATTGAGCAAAGCCATCCCATTGATAAAGTTGAACTGGGTCTGGGCCGGGTAAGCCAGGTTGCCGATCGTGCTGATTTGGCGCAGTTGCCCGGCAAAGTGATTCTGATTGCCGGAACTAACGGTAAGGGTTCTACCGCCCGCATTCTGGAACAATTATTGTTGGTTCAGGGGTTTAGTGTCGGTGTATACAGTTCACCACATTTGCTGAAGTTCAACGAGCGACTTCGGATCAATGATCAGGATGTTGACGATGCGTTGTGGGTTGAAGCGATGGCTAAGGTCGAGACGCTGCGGGGCGACATTGCGCTGACGTATTTTGAATTTACCACGCTGGCGGCGTTCTGTGTATTAAAGAGTAAACCTGTCGACTTCTGTCTGATAGAAGTAGGGCTTGGCGGGCGACTGGATGCGACAAATATCGTCAGTCCTGATATCAGTGTTATCACGACCATCGATCTGGACCACCAGGATTGGCTGGGCAACGATCGGGAAACTATAGGTTTTGAAAAGGCCGGTGTGTTTCGCCAAGACAAGCCGGTGGTCATTGGTGAATTATTGCCGCCGGGTAGCGTGCTGGCCAGAGCGGCAACGTTAAATTGTTTACAACTGTTGGTAAACCAGGATTACTTTTATCAGCTATCAACAGACAGCTGGAGCTGGCAATGTGGTTCTGTTGATTATCAACAGCTGCCAATACCCGGCTTGCCAGTGCAGAATGTCGCAACCAGTCTGGCCGTACTTAGCCAGCTCTCTTTGCTACCAGACCCCACTGATTTGAGAAGAGTGCTAGCCACCCTGAATTTGTCAGGCCGGATGCAATTTTTGCAACGCAATCCTGCTATCATTATTGATGTGGCGCATAATCCGCAATCGGCACGCTATCTCGCCACTAAACTGGCGGAGTTAAAGCCGGGCTACAATCGAGTCCTTGCCCTGACGGGGATGTTAAAAGACAAAGACATTGCTCAGGCCCTGGCGCCCTTGACCTCTGTAATTGATCAGTGGCATCTTAGCAGCCTGCCAGGCTCGCGCGGTGCGTCTGCTGCTCAGCTGGCATGCGCACTGACACAAGTTGACGCTCAACAGTATCCGGACGTGGCAACGGCGTTTAAGCATTTGAGGACCATACTGCGACAAGATGATTTACTTGTTATTTTTGGCTCATTTGTCACGGTTTCAGCAGTGCTGGCAAGCTATTATCAGGAGGTAACATGACCGCAGGGTTTAAGCACAGATTACTCGGTGCCACTATTTTGATATTAGCCGGTATCATTTTTTTACCTGATTTACTCGATGGTGAAAAACAAGTAGTAAAAGATGATTTTAAAGTGATACCAGACCGCCCCGAATTTCAGGGGGTCCAGCAACCTGATACTTTTGACCAGGCGGAATTTGACCGTGCCAGCAGCGTTGCTGCAGCGAGTCAGGTGACTGAAAAAGCGCTGGATAGCGAAACTACTGCCGGCCCGGCAGCCGACCAGAACGAGGCGGAGAGTCTGCCATCGCAAGCGTACGCTCAGGTTACGTTACCATCGCCGGCTGACGCGACCACTGCAGCGGCCGCAGCACCTGCTGATATGGCAGCGGGCAATACAGTAACTGATAATGCCTGGGTGGTGCGGGTAGGTAGCTTTAGTAATCCTCAAAATGCCAATGCGCTGGTCGCCAAGCTTCGTCAGGAAGGTTATGTCACTTTTACCCGGGACATTACTAATAGTAATGGTCAAAAGCTAACCAGTGTGCTGGTGGGGCCTGAGCTTAGAAAATCCCATCTGGAACAAAAAGTTGAGCAACTGCAGCAACTGACAGGTATAGCCCGGCTGGTTGTTAGCCGCTATCAGGTGACTGAAAATAATTAGCCAAGCGCCAGCCGGTTTGATAGAATGCGCGCCGTCATCAGGCATCCTTTGGTAGCAAATGGTTTGGGTTGATTTTGTTATACTGGCAATTATTGCCTTATCGGCTGTTATCAGTCTGATCCGGGGTTTCGTCAAAGAAGCTATCTCACTGGTAGTATGGTTTCTGGCCTTTTTCATCGCCAGCCAGTACTATCCAAAACTTGCAACACTCTTTACTAATATCACTGATCCCACTATTCGCAATGCCTCTGCGATTGCCATTTTGTTTATTTGCACGTTAATTCTGGGCGCCTTAATTAACTTTGTTATCGCTAAATTAGTTCAAAGCACAGGCTTGTCGGGCACAGACAGAGTGCTGGGGCTGGTGTTTGGCGCACTGCGTGGTGTATTGGTTGTCAGTGCCGTATTATTTTTCATGGATGCGTTCACCCCGGCGGCGCAAGCACAGTGGTGGCAGCAGTCTGTATTGATCCCCGAGTTTGGTTTTATCATCGAATGGTTTTTTGAGTATCTGGAAAATCATTCAAGTTTTATGCAAAAGCCTTAAGGCTGGCGAGGAAATAATCAATGTGTGGTATCGTTGGAATCGTAGGTAAGTATCCGGTCAATCAGGCGCTGTATGATGGTCTGACAGTGTTACAACATCGGGGCCAGGACGCCGCAGGTATCGTTACGGTTGATAACAATACTCTCAGATTACGCAAAGCCAATGGCTTGGTAAAAGATGTGTTTGAAACCCGCCACATGCAGCGATTGTCAGGAAATATTGGCATCGGTCATGTCCGTTATCCTACAGCGGGATCATCCAGTACTGCCGAAGCCCAGCCGTTTTATGTGAACAGCCCGTTTGGTATTGCACTGGCCCATAACGGCAACTTAACCAATTCTCACGAGCTTAAAGAAGATATGTTCAGGCTGGCTCGCCGTCATATAAATACCACCTCTGATTCTGAAATTTTATTGAACATACTGGCGCATGAACTGCAGGCAAAATCGACGATGCAGTTGGAGCCTGAGCAGATTTTTAATGCGGTGGCCAGCGCTCACCGTAAAATCCGGGGCGGTTATGCAGCGGTTGCCTTGATTATTGGTCATGGCCTGGTGGCGTTTCGTGATCCGAATGGCATCAGGCCGCTGGTAATGGGTAAAAAAGAAACCGCTGCCGGAACCGAATACATGGTGGCTTCGGAGAGTGTCGCACTCGACGCAGACGGCTTTACGGTATTGCGGGATGTGTCTCCGGGTGAAGCGGTATATATTACTGAGCAGGGCGAGTTATATAGCCAACAGTGCGCCGAGAATCCGAATTATACGCCGTGTATCTTCGAATATGTGTATTTCGCCCGTCCTGACTCTACCATTGATAATATTTCAGTGTATGCCTCCAGAGTAGCGATGGGTAAGGTGCTGGGCCAGAAAATTAAGCGGGAGTGGGCGCATCTGGATATTGATGTAGTAATACCTATCCCAGAAACAAGTAACGATGCTGCGTTAGAAATAGCCAATGAACTCGAGTTACCTTTCCGCCAGGGTTTTGTAAAAAACCGCTACATAGGGCGTACTTTTATTATGCCTGGTCAGGTGCAGCGGAAAAAATCGGTTAAGCGTAAACTTAATGCTATCTGGCAGGAGTTTAAAGGTAAAAATGTATTGCTGGTTGATGATTCTATAGTCCGTGGTACGACATCTGGCCAGATTATTGAAATGGCAAGAGAAGCCGGGGCTAAGAAAGTATATTTTGCTTCAGCGGCTCCGGAAATTCGCTTTCCGAATGTCTACGGCATTGATATGCCCTCGGCAAATGAGTTAATTGCCCATGGCCACGATGTGGAAAGTATTTGCGAAACTATTGGTGCAGACGGTCTTATTTTCCAGTCATTGCCAGACCTCATTGCTGCGGTTCGCTCTGAAAACCCCGATATCAAGCGTTTTGAAACCTCGGTGTTTGATGGCCACTATGTAACGAATGATATTGATCAGGATTACTTAAACCGGCTTGACCAATCTCGCAGTGATGATGCAAAAGCTCATACCGCGATGTCAATGGCAACAAATCTGGAAACATATAACGAAGGTTAAGCGCTGCTTAATCTACGATATAGAAATTAACAAGGCGCCTTTGGGCGCCTTGTGTGATCAGCAGGGTTCTATTTTAATAAGATTGTCAGTGGGTATAGGTTGGGCCAAAGCCTGACATCCACAAGATAACCGTTGTTGCCATTAACACTGCTAACAGGGTTAAGCCGCCGGTAACCACGGAGCTGGCATAGATAAAGCCTCGCTCTTCCGGAATATGCATTAAAATAGGGATACCGACGTACAACAGGTATACCGAGTACGCTAAGCCCACCAGCCCGACACTTACCACGAACCACAGTTCAGGATACAGTGCGGCAAACCCTACCATAAACAGAGGCGTTGAGGTGTAAGAGCATAACTCTACGGTTTGGGTATACGTTGGCTCAGCCCCAAAAGTATGCGCCATCCAGTGTGCCAGCCACGCCAGAGTAAACACGCCAATAATTAAGCCGCAATACATTGCAACAGACATAATTAATGCACTTTGTGACGTTAGCTTAATGGGGTCGCCGACCCCAATACTCCAGCCTAAATGAACAGCAGAAAAATAGGCACAGATTGCGGGTATCAGAGCCACGATCATGATATGCGCCATGCTGTAGCGAAAACTTTCATGTCTGGCATCAATGGTATGCCATTCTTCTTTCGGGTGGGCATAAATGCCCCATAAATGGTTTAGTATCATAATTATTATCCTTTTTACTACGCCCCATATATCGGGCAACTAAGTTACTAAGCCACCCTTAACTCAGTTATGACGAAATCTTGCGCATTCGTCAAGCAACTTGCACTAATTTTCAACAAAGCATATATCCAGATCAAACTTGGTCGTTCTATGGGCTTTGGTTATAATACCGCAAATTTTTCTGGCACAGCTCACACTATGCAAAGCAGTGAATGGCAACAATTGTTACAACCAATCAATCGTTTTTTAGGCTGCAGTACACCTGAAAGCTGGCTGGAACAAGCCGCTAAACCTGAGAATCTGCCAACCTTGTTGCGGGATCATCTGATTTGCGAGTTAAAAGCAGCGCAAAGCGCCATGTATCTTATTCGCCGTTATGCAATTGATGACAGTAGTGCTGATGCTTTATTGCAGTGGTTAAAGCCTTTTGAAGATTTTACCTATCGCCAACAGGGAGACTGGCGCACACTGGCGGACCTAAGTCTGAGAAAGTCGATGATCCCAAAGGCGAGCAACGGCCATGCGCAGGATTTAATAGATAAAATGGTGTTGCTGATAAAAGAAGAACTGCACCACTTTTATCAGGTGCTGGAAGTCATGGCTGCGCACGATATTGTTTATGAAAAAACGACGTCCAGCCGTTACGCCAAAGGCTTACTGCGCCATGTCCGAACGTATGAGCCGGCGGCGATGGTAGATAAGCTGATTTGCGGTGCTTATATTGAAGCACGCTCGTGTGAGCGGTTTGCCAGATTGGCCCCCTTGTTACCAGCCAGAATTGCCGAATTTTATATCTCGTTGTTGCGCTCTGAAGCGCGGCATTACCAGGATTACCTGACGTTAGCGCAGCAAATTGCTTGTGCTGATATTAGTGAGCGGATAGCGTATTTTGGTAAGGTGGAAGCCGAATTGATTAGCAGCCCGGACGCTGACTTTAAGTTTCACAGCGGTTGCCCTCAGGCAGCAGCTAGTGATCAGTCAGCGGCGTAAATACCAGCTGCCAGTTGTCAGCCGATACGGTTAAGTAACTACTCTGGCTATACCAGTCACCCAATACATAGCGCTCACCTGGCTTGCCGTTGACCTCAATCTGATGCACTGCCGGTCGGTGAGTATGACCATGGATAAGTTTCTGCACGCCGGCTTCAGCCATTACTCTGGTAACTTCATCCGGTGTAACATCCATTATTTGCACTTGCTGCTGTGCGGCATAGCGCGCCTTATTTGCAGCACTTTTACGCCGGGCTTTTGCTGCAATCGCCTGCCGAAATGGTAACGGCGTTTTTAACAGCAACCATTGCCACCAGGGCTGATTCCACCATTTACGAAATCGCTGGTAAGCAATATCCAGGGTGCATAAGCTATCGCCATGCATAATCAGGGTAGGTGTGCCATACAGGTCGATGACCTGCTGCTGCGGTAATAATTGCATGCCAGCGCGGCTGGCATAGGCCTGACGCAGGACAAAGTCCCGGTTGCCATGAATAAAGTAGATGGGTAACTGACGGCTTAATGTAGTTAATGCTGTTGCCACCGTGTCGAGCAATGGCTCTGGGTTATCATCGCCTATCCAGACTTCAAACAAATCACCGAGAATATATAGCGCCTCGGACTTTACAGCTTGTTCTTGTAAAAAGCGTAGAAAGGCGGCGGTGATATCGGGCCGATCTGCAGACAAATGCAGATCGGCGATAAACAGGGTGTGTGGACTGGGCATCAGCGGTGCTTAAGCAATAAGCTCAGCTTTCTCAATGACTACAGGTTCTACTGGTACATCACTGTGCCCGGCAAAACGGCCGGTTTTGACCTGACGAATTTTGTCTACCACATCCATGCCTTCGCTAACTTCACCAAATACACAGTAGCCCCAGCCCTGACTTGATTCTGCAGTGTGGTTTAAAAAGCTGTTATCAGCAATATTAATAAAAAACTGGCAGGTAGCAGAATGCGGATCGTTAGTGCGTGCCATGGCAATGGTGCCTTTTTTATTGGGCACTTTATTGTTTGCTTCGTTTTTAATCGATGCCTTGGTTTCTTTCTGTTCCATATCCGGGGTAAAGCCACCGCCCTGAATCATAAAGCCATCAATTACCCGGTGAAAAATCGTATTATCTAAAAACCCTTCTTTTACATAACTGATAAAATTTTCCACGGTAACCGGGGCTTTATCGGCAAATAAATTAAGAGTAATAACGCCATAATTGGTATGTAATTTAATCATTAAATAATGTCCTCTGTTTTAATGATGCTATTGTAACTCAGGTGGCGCATTTCATAAAGCAAGGATAGCGGCTTCAGTTTGCCGATGGTACACTAGCAGGCTGAATGTTAAGCCGTTATACCGACGTTTTTGAGGATGCTCATGTTACAAATCTACAATACCCTAAGCCGTAAAAAAGAAGTATTTAACGCGATTGAGCCTGGCAAAGTAGGTTTGTATGTTTGTGGTATCACCATTTACGATTATTGCCACGTGGGCCACGCCCGTACCTATGTCGCTTTTGATGTGATGAATCGCTATTTACGCTTTTCTGGTTATGATGTTACTTACGTGCGCAATATTACTGATGTCGACGATAAAATTATTAAGCGCGCGGCGGAAAATAACGAAAGCTGTGATGCCCTGACAGCCCGGTTTACGCAAGCCATGCATCGCGACTTTAACGCCTTGGGGTTATTGCCGGCTGATATTGAGCCTAAAGTAACGACCCATATGGCTGAGATAATCAGCCTGATTGAAACATTGGTAGCAAAGGGCTTTGCTTACGTTGCAAACGACGGTGACGTATTATTTGATGTCAGCAAATATGATGCCTACGGCGAGCTAAGCCAGCAAAACCTCGAAATGCTGCAATCCGGCGCGCGGGTAGAAGTAGCAGACAATAAAGACGACCCGCTGGATTTTGTGTTGTGGAAAAGCGCGAAGCCAGGTGAGCCGTTCTGGCAATCACCCTGGGGCGACGGCCGGCCTGGTTGGCATATTGAATGCTCGGCCATGAGCGCGAAGCATTTAGGCCAGCATTTTGATATTCATGGGGGCGGTTCTGACTTACAGTTTCCGCATCATGAAAACGAAATTGCCCAGTCTACCTGTGCGCATAATCACAAATATGTCAATACCTGGGTTCATACCGGTATGGTGCAGGTCGATAAAGAAAAAATGTCGAAATCTTTGGGCAATTTTTTCACTGTCAAAGACGTGCTGGCGCAATATAATGCCGAAGCGGTGCGCTACTTTTTATTATCCAGCCATTACCGCAGCCAATTAAACTATTCGGCGGAAAACCTGGAACAGGCGCATGCTGCATTAGGCCGCTTATATACTGCATTGCGCAATGTGACACCAAGCCATAGTATCGATTTAAAAAGCCCGTATATCGCCAGGTTTAAAGCTGCGATGGATGACGACTTTAACACCCCGGAAGCATTACCGGTGCTGTTTGAATTAGCCCGGGAAGTAAACCGCTTTAAAGAAGCTGAGCCAGCAAAAGCGTCTGAATTAGCCGCGTTGCTTAAACTATTAGCGGGTGCTTTAGGTATGCTGCAAGGCGAAGCAGAGACGTTCTTGCAGTCCGGTGCGTCGGATGACGATGTGGCAGAAATTGAAGCGCTAATTGCCAAACGTAATAGTGCCCGTACTAACAAAGACTGGGCAGCAGCAGACGCCGCCCGCGATGCGCTAACCGGTAAAGGCATTATTGTTGAAGATAAAAATGGCGTGACCAGCTGGCGCAAAGCGTAAAGCCTGCCAGTGAGCTACCACTAAAAAACCGCCAGCTGGCGGTTTTTTATTACTTAAACAGTTAGCTTAGTGCTTATCGTGATAAAGCTCGCAGGCTTCAAGCGTGTTTTCAATTAAGCTGGCCACTGTCATCGGGCCCACACCACCCGGCACTGGTGTGATGTAGCGGGCGTGTTTAACTGCTGTGCCGTACTCCACGTCGCCGACCAATTTGCCGCTGTCCAGTCGGTTTATACCAACATCAATAACCAGAGCTCCGGGTTTTACCCAGTCACCAGGGATAAACTCCGGCCTGCCGACGGCGACGACCAGTAAATCGGCACGGCGTACCTGAGCTTCCAGGTTTCTGGTGAATTTATGGCATACCGTAGTGGTGCATCCAGCAAGCAATAACTCCAGCGCCATTGGCCGACCAACAATATTCGAGGCGCCAACCACAACGGCATCCATACCTTTGACATTGACACCGGTGCTTTGCAGCAATGTCATAATGCCTTTAGGGGTGCAAGAGCGCAGCGCTGGCATGCGCTGAGCCAGGCGGCCGATATTGTACGGGTGAAAGCCATCGACATCTTTGTGAGGCACGATCCGCTCTAAGATAGCCGATGAGTCGAGGCCTGCAGGTAACGGGAGTTGCACCAGTATGCCATCTACCGTGCTGTCGCTATTTAGTTTATCAATTAAGTCTGTCAGTTGTTGCTCAGTGGTATCTGACGGCAAGTCGTAAGACACCGAATGGAAGCCCACTTCTTCACACGCTTTACGTTTGCTACCAACATATACCTGCGACGCCGGATCAACGCCTACCAAAACGACAGCTAACCCTGGTGCTCGTTTTCCTGCCTTAACTCGTGCTCTGACCTGAGCGGCTACTTTATCCTTTGTTGCCTGGGCTACTGCTTTACCATCAATAATTTGCGCTGTCATGTTGGGGCTTCTCTGTCACATTTTTAATCCGGCTATTTTCGCACAGCCGCTGTCATAACTCCATCCTGAGCATTTAATACCAATAAAGGTTCAAATAATCAGCAATCGGCTGATTATTGAAAAAAAAGGTTTGACGCTTCAGGTGGCGGGCGTTAATATTCCGCCCCGTTGCAGCAGTGCAGCGAAGTCGGTGATTGGCGCAGCTTGGTAGCGCACTTGGTTTGGGTCCAAGGGGTCGCAGGTTCAAATCCTGCATCACCGACCAATTTTAAAAAGGTCTGGTATACACGTGGTTTGGGTACTTTTAATCCACGGGTCGCAGGTTCAAATCCTGCATCACCAACCAATAAGTTTATAGCTTGGTAGGGCTTTTGATATTGCGCCCGTAGCTCAGCTGGATAGAGCAACGCCCTTCTAAGGCGTGGGTCATAGGTTCGAATCCTATCGGGCGCGCCATAACAAGCGCAAGAAAGTTTCAGTGGTGGTTGTAGCTCAGTTGGTAGAGCCCCGGATTGTGATTCCGGTTGTCG